>OGZW01000915.1_pt1 | contig 23886 bp, 19 predicted proteins | sample 1577001 | NCBI WGS metagenome assembly OGZW01 (sample SAMEA3541519, study PRJEB24748) | human gut metagenome | biome: human gut; feature: human-associated habitat; material: faeces | place: China | collected 2012 | reverse complement strand
ATTAAAATAGTAACCAAAAGAAACTTTGTGCAACTAAATAACAGAAAAGCAGAAAGGAGATCTTTATGAAGGTGATCTATAAATGTGCTGCCATTTTGACGGCGGCGATATTGTCAGTGCAGTTTCCTTGCGCAGCTTTTGCGGATATGGAGCATGGCGGAGATAATGACAGCCTGAAATTTAAGATGGGCAGGATAATTTTTACTGATAATGGTTATGGCTACGAAAAGGAAGGTCTGGAAAAATCGGAGATCGCTGATGAAGATCTGGTCGATACGGACGATGGGGTTTCAGCTTATGCACAGAAGGCAACGGCTTCGCTGCCTGCGAAATATGACCCCAGATCTAAGAATACTCTGACGACTATCAAAAACCAGTTCCAGACAGGTACTTGCTGGGCGTTTGCGGCACTTTCCTGCACAGAGAGCAATCTTATCCAAAAGGGGCTTGAAAATCAAAACGTGCAGTTTTCTGTGCCGAGCCTTGTCCTCTCTACATATGCTAACGGCGGATTTGACGAGTCAATATGGGATTGCGGCGGAACGTGGATGGATTCGTCCCTTGCAATGGCGGCTCATAGAGGACTTTGCTATGATGAATATGAGCCTTTCGTGTCCGACGGAACGGAAGCCACTATCGTATCTGAGGAGAAAAAGGGCGTTTGCGAATATCAGCTTAATTACGCTTCCACTATCACAGGCGGACGAAACGCCATTAAAAACAAGATAAAAGAGCTTGGCGGAGTAATGGTGAGCTATTATGCAGACGACCTGTATATGACCTTTGATAACAAAAGCTATTACGATCCGGAAACTACAAAATATAGTGGAATAAATCATGCCGTAAGCGTAGTGGGCTGGGACGATAATTACAGCAAGTCAAATTTCCTTGCAGGCTATCAGCCAAAGAAAAACGGGGCATGGCTTGTGAAAGGCTCTTGGGGAGTATCCAGTGGCACAGACGGTTATTACTGGATATCCTATGAAGAGGCAGAAATGACCGATTGGGTGGCGTTCGACCTCACTGAAAGCTGTGATAATAATTACCATTATCCTGCTAATAAGGATAATTCTATATTTTATGTTAGCAATGAAAATAAAATGAGCGGTGCTGATGTTTTTACAGCAAAAAAAGACGAGCTTCTTGACAAAGTGGGCTTTATGTATCTTGGCTACACCGGAAAGTCTGACTACACCGTGCAGGTCTACACTTCTGTTTCAGACAGCACTCCTGTGGGGATACTTGAATGTGAGGTCAGCGGAAAGGTGCAGAGCGACGGCTTTTATACTGTGGATATCCCTGATGTTGAGCTTGACGAGGGCGAAAGATATTCTGTCGTGATGACATTCAGCGGTGATGACGGCTCAGGCTATGTGACCGTTTATGGCTATTCAGACGGGGTCATGAAGCCTGGTCAGGCGTATATTTCCAATGACGGCGACAGTTGGACGGACGTTACCGACAAGGACGCTTATACTGGTCAGCCTATAATATTTGCCTATACCGATGATATAGATAAGTCTGATAAAAGCGAGCTTGAAACACTTGTGGCAAAGTATGAAAAGCAGAGCGGTTATGAGCGTGAGGTCAACAACGGCAAGAAAGTTATTGCAGACGAAAACGCATCAAAGAACGATATTACCAATGCCAAGCTTCTTATAAAGGCAAAGGCGAAAGAGATAAAGGAACAAAGCCTTGTTATAAAGACAGCGACGGATTGGAAAAACTTCGCAAAGCGTGTATCAGGCGGTGAAAGCTTTGCAGGAAAGCGTGTTGTGCTTGAAAAAGACATCGACTTCGGTGGTGCAAAGATATCGGCAGTAGGAACGGCTTCAAAGTCTTTTTGCGGATATTTTGACGGCAACGGACACGTTCTGAAAAACGCTGTTATCCAAAACAATTCTTATGCAGGTCTGTTCGGCTATGCTGAGGACAGAGCGCAGATAAGAGATCTCAGTGCTGAGAAAATAACTGTCAGCGGTAAGTACGCAGGCGGGATCGTTGGTGAATTTGATGCGGTATCTATTCAACGCTGTACGTTCAGCGGAACTGTAAAGGGTACAAGCTCGGCAGGCGGAATCGTGGGCAAAGCAGGTGGTCTGACCCTGACAGAGTGTGCTTCAGACCTTGCAAAGTCAAGCAGTTCAAATGCTAAAGCTATGGTGGGCAGCATTGATAATGACGCTTTTTATTATGGACAGCAGTATGCCGATTGCTGGTATAACGGCAACTTTTCTGACAGCAAGGTAAAGAAAACGGCTTTGTCTAACGTTACAAGCTCTGCAGCTTATTCGCTGAATACCATTGGCGGAAAGCAGACAGACAGCGGCAGGTGGACAATGGCAGGCGGCAAAGCAAGGCTAACTCGTCCAGGGGAGCAGGCTTCCCACAAGATAACATTTGAAGCCCCTGACGGCAAGCATTATGCCTGCACTGATAAGGACGGCAAGGTGAAATATCCTGCTGTCAAAGTGCAAAGCGGTTATGCTCTTAAATGGTACAAGAACGGAATTGCTGTCGATGCGAACACAGTTTATACTGCTGACAGCACAGTAAAGGCAAAGCTTGTTGAAGCAAAATTTGTTACTGTCGACTATGTTTTAAATGGCGGCACGAACAGCACAGGCAATCCGGAATACCTCAGCAAAGGCGAAAGCGTGACGCTTTCCGATCCGACAAAAGAGGGTGCAGACTTTGCAGGCTGGTATGATAACGCTGCACTTTCAGGTGAAAGAATAGAAAGCATCTCATATTCAGGCGGTGCAAAGACCCTTTATGCCGCATGGAAGCCTTATACATATAATGTTACGTTTTTGGATAAGGACGGCAAGGTGATAAGTCAGCAGACAGTGGAATACGGCAAGTCTGCAAAAGCTCCGAAAGCCCCTGCTATAAAGGGTCTGCGTTTTACAGGCTGGGATAAGGACTATAAAAATGTCACAGAGGATATGACTGTCACAGCGGAGTATTCTGACAGCAAGCTTATTGCAGACTGCGAGATTTCAGGTTTTAAGAACAGCTTCACATACACAGGAAAGAATATTGAACAGCCTGACGTAACGCTCACCTATGAGGGCAAAGAGCTTAAAGAGGGCGTGGATTACACTGTTTATTATAAGACCAATCTTAACGCAGGACCTGCAAAAATGACCTTTGTTGGAAAAGGCGAATACAGCGGTTCTGTTGCAAAAAGCTTTACTATCCAGCCAAAGGACGCTTCCAAGTTCAAGCTTTATTATGCTACACCACTGTCGTTCACCGGAAATGCGATAACACCTGATGTGCTTATAAAGGACGGCAATAAGACCCTAGAGCGTTATATTGATTATATGGTGATGTATTTCTCAAACGTGAACGTTGGCACGGGCAAGATAACAGTTGAATTTTACGGCAATTATAAGGGCAAGCAGACCGTTTCTTTTGTTATAAATCCTGCAAAACAGCAGATACAGGTGCTTGAAACAAGATACAAGGGCTTTTTTGTGGATTTTGTGCAGAAAGGATCTGCAACAGGCTATGAGGTCCAGTATGGCACAAGATCTGATTTTTCAAATGCTTCCACATACAGATCCACCACCAACAAGACGGATAAGATGACGGTACTTGGATTAGGGGCTTCAAAGACATATTATGTAAGAGTTCGCTCTTATACTGTCAAGGGCGGAAAGACCTATTACGGCAATTGGTCAGACGCTAAAAGCATTGTGACGGCAAAGACTAATTTTGCAAACGCAAAGGTCAGCGGTATTTCTTCAAAAAGCTTTACCGGCAAGGCGATAACGCAGAAGATCACAGTGAAATACGGCTCAAAGACCCTTAAAAACGGCACAGACTATACTGTGAAATATTCTGCAAACACAAAGGTCGGCACCGCAAAGGTGACTATCACAGGCAAGGGCATTTACGGCGGAGTTATCACCAAAAGCTTTGCTATCTACCCTGCAAAGCAGGTGATACAGAAGCTTTACGGCACATATGCAGGTTTCTTTATAGATTATGCACAGAAAGGCTCTGCCACGGGATATGAAATATCATATTCACAGCGTTCCGACTTCAAGGGAGCAAAAAGCGTAAAGGTAACAAACAACCGCACCGATAAAAAGACAGTTTCCGGGCTTGCAAGATATCAAAAATATTACGTCCGTGTAAGAAGCTACACTGTCAAAGGCGGAAAGACTTATAACGGAGCGTGGTCCGATAAAAAATGGGTCTATACTCAATGATATGACAGACGATAAAAATGCCCCTGATCATTTTCTGGTCAGGGGTATTTTTGTGTGCCTAGAAAAGTTCTGCTTTGTACTTGATAGAATCATCCTCAGTTATCTCACGGATAACTCTGCATGGATTTCCTGCCGCAAGAGAATTTGGCGGTATGTCACGGGTGACAACGCTTCCTGCACCGATAACACAGCCCTCGCCTATGGTAACTCCGCCTGTGATGACAACATTGCTCGCTATCCAGCAGTTGGAGTGTATTGTGATAGGCTTGCCGTATTCATCATCATAAACAGTGCCGTCAGACTTTTTCTTCATGTTACGCTCCTGCCATCTGAATGGGTGAACAGGTGTGGCAATGGTGCAGTTGGGACCGAAAAACACGTTGTCGCCAATCGTCACAGGGCAGGTGTCAAGCACTGTCAGATTGAAGTTTGCATAGCAGCCTGAGCCGAACTTTGTGAAAACGCCATAGTCAAAATACACAGGACCTTGGAGAAAAAATTCCTCGCCATGGTCGGGCAGAAGCTCGTCAAGGATAGCGTTTCTTCTCTCATCATCTTCATACAAACTGCTGTACTGCTGTGAAAGCTTGTGAGCCTTTGTCCTCAATTCTGCAAGCTCCTTGTCGGAGGAGTCATATATCTTGCCCGCAAGCATTTTTTCTTTTTCAGTCATTATAAAACGCCCTTTCTGCGTGTAGTGTCATTTGATTTTGTTGAGAGTATAGCACAAGTTTCGGGCTGTGTCAATAGTTTTTTTGGGGGACGAGTGATAGAATAAAAAATGGTATACAAAAAGTGGAGAATGCTTATGGGCAAAGTACTCTCCACTTTATTATACTATATGAAAAGCTTGGCAGGATAGAAAAAGTTATAGGTAAAATCCCTGCATATAATTTGTGTACATAAAAGGATCTTCGTCATCAGCGGTATTGTCACCAGCAGGCTTTTTTATACCACTAACACAAGAAGCCAAAATTATCAGACCGCCTAGAACAATTGCAGCGCTCACTCCAAGGGCTACCAAAACCGCACAGAAAATTTTTACTATCATAAACACCGCTCCAATCATATTTTTCATACTTCGCCATAATTACTATTATGATTATATGCTGGTTTTGCCTGATAATCAATAAAAGCCGTGTAAAATGCAGATAAAAATCAAGTCAGCTTTTGTCTGCATCAAAAATCTTGTGGTAAAAATATTATTCAAAACGTTTCATGATTTAACAATTTTAAATGAAGAAAATTATAGCTTTCAGCTTAGTATAAAATTGCACAAACTGAGCTTTTTGTAAATGGTTAGCATTGTATATTACACTGAAAATGTACGATTCTTGAAAAAATATACATAAGTATGGGGTAAATACTTGACTAGATTAAAATTTTGTGATAAAATTATTAACGTGAATGAGTGTAATTATGGTTACTTATATGGAGTAAATATGGGAGAGGGAAAAATAATGGAAAAAATAGAACCCTTTAAACAAAAAGTATGGCTTGCGTCACCTACAATGCATGGTGAGGAGCTTGAATATGTTACTGAGGCTTATAATACCAACTGGATGTCTACAGTCGGTAAGAATATAAATGAGGTCGAGAAGATAGCGGCGGAGAAGTCTGAAGTCAAGTATGCTGTTGGTCTTTCATGCTGCACGGCTGCGCTTCACTTGTGCTGTAAGCTTGCTGGCGAGAGGCTTTATGGCAAGCCTGCGATATCTCATGGCGCTCTTGAGGGCAGGAGAGTTTTTTGCAGCGACATGACCTTTGACGCTACTCTCAACCCAGTTGTTTACGAGGGTGGTATCCCTGTTTTTATCGACACTGACAGAGATACTTGGAACATGGATCCTGTGGCGCTTGAAAAGGCTTTTGAGATGTATCCTGAAGTCAAGCTGGTAGTAAGCGCTGAGTTATACGGCTTTCCTGGAAGAATGGACGAGATCAAGAGAATATGCGAGAAGCATGGTGCGCTTTTGATCGAGGACGCTGCTGAGGCTATGGGTGCTACCATTGACGGCAGACAGTGTGGAAGCTTTGGCGATTACAGCGCTGTAAGTTACAATGGCAATAAGATAATAACAGGTTCTAGCGGCGGATGTTTGCTGACGAACAGCCTTGAAGATGCAAACAGGGCTCGTAAGTGGTCAACGCAGGCTCGTGAGAATGCGGCATGGTATCAGCATGAAGAGGTCGGGTACAACTATCGTATGTCGAATGTTATTGCAGGAGTCGTTCGTGGTCAGTATCCGTATCTTGAGGAGCATATTGCGCAGAAAAAAGCAATATACGAGAGATACAAAGAGGGTCTTAAAGGACTTCCTGTTAAAATGAATCCTATCGTTGAGGGAACAGAGCCAAATTATTGGCTGTCTGCACTTATCATAGATAAAGACGCAATGTGCAAGCAGGTCAGAAGCGACAGCGAGGCTTTGTACACCAAAGAAGCTGGCAAGACCTGTCCTACTGAAATTTTGGAAGCGATTGCGAGCATAAATGCAGAGGGAAGACCTATATGGAAGCCAATGCATATGCAGCCTATGTACAGAATGCACGAGTGTGTTGGTCGCAACGGCAGTATCAGATGCCGCACAAATGCTTATATTGCAGGCGGTGCAGAAGATGTAGGCGCTGATATCTTTGACAGAGGCGCTTGCCTGCCTAGCGATAATAAGATGACTGAGGAACAGCAGGAGAGAATTATTCGGGTTATTAGGAGTTGTTTTGAGTAATGTATGCGAAATACATAAAAAGGGTACTTGACTTTGTTTTGAGTTTAATGGCACTTATCGTTCTGTCTCCGCTGTTGGTGATATTGATAATTCTTGGTGCAGTCTTTATGAGGGGCAACCCATTTTTTACTCAGGCACGACCTGGTAAGAATGAGAAGATCTTTAAACTCATAAAGTTTCGGACTATGGACAATCGCAAGGACAAGGACGGAAAGCTTTTGCCTGATGATGTGCGTTTGAATAAGTATGGAAGGATACTTAGGAGTACTTCGCTTGACGAATTGCCAGAGCTTATCAATATTTTGATAGGGGATATGAGCATTGTGGGTCCGAGGCCGCTAATGGCAAGGTATCTTGATTATTATACTGCTGAAGAATCTCGAAGGCATGAAGTTAGACCAGGTTTAACAGGTTATGCTCAGGTTCATGGAAGAAATAATGTTAATTGGGATGAAAGAATTAAATTAGATATAGTTTATGTAGATAATATTTCTTTTGTTATGGATTTAAAGGTTTTTATTGATACAGTCCTCATAGTTCTTAAAAGAGAAGGCATAGGCACAGAAGGTATGAGTAATTTTGATGATTATAGAAAAAAACAGTGGGAAAGTCAAAAACAAGGTGATCAGCATGAATTATAAAACGCCATGTTATGTAATACACGAGAAGGAATTAGACGACAATTTTATTAAATTGACCAATGCATTACAAAAGCATTGGAATAACTATATTATAGGTTATTCGTATAAAACCAATGCTCTTCCGTGGATTATAAAACATTTTAATGATTTGGGATGCTATGCCGAAACGGTATCAGAAGATGAATATAATTTAGCAAAGTTAATAGGTGTGTCTAAAGATAAGATCGTTTATAATGGACCAATTAAAACAAAAGATACATTTATAGAAGCGGTTAATAATAATTGCATTGTTAATATTGATTCCGAGAGAGAAATCGAATGGCTTGATGAAGTGGATATACCTATGCGTTCCGTTGGAATTCGTGTTAATTTTAATATTGAGAAAATGTGCAAAGGTCAGTCACAATGTCCAGAAGATGGTGGCCGTTTTGGATTTTGCTATGAAAACGGTGAATTAGGAAAGACTATAGATATTTTACTTAGTAAAAAAGTGAGAATATCCGGATTGCACCTTCATACTAGTTCAAAATCAAGAGGATTAGATATTTATAGGGCAATTGCAGAAGTTGCATGTAGAATTCAGAAAGAGTATAGCCTTGAGTTAGATTATGTAGACGTTGGTGGAGGTTTTTTTGGCGGTTTGCCAACAAAGCCGCAGTTTGATGAATATATATCTTTAATGGAATCTATTTTAATAAAATGCTTTGATAAACAAAAAACAAAACTTATTGTTGAACCAGGCATGGCTGTTATTGGAGCTCCAGTAAGCTATATCACTACGGTGATTGATGTTAAGGATACAGAATTTAATAGATTTGTTATTACAGATGGAACGAGGACAAGTATCGATCCTTTGATGACCAAAAAAGCTTATTTTCATAGATTGAAAATAAACGGAGAAAGATATGTGCATCCGAAGCAAGTTGTTTGTGGCTATACGTGTATGGAACACGATCGCCTGTTTGAAGAATTAGAAGGTCCTACTTTGCAGATGGGTGATCAAATAATTTATGACAAAGTTGGTGCATATACTATGTCCCTTACACCTTTGTTTATAAAATATTTTCCTGATGTTTATGTGGAAAATAACGGGAAATATGATTTGGTTAGAAAAGCCTGGGAGCCAGAGCAGTATGTACAGTTATCTAAGTATTAAATAATATTGGTGAGGGGAAATGAATTATGAAGAATGCTATAGTGTTTGGTGCAACAGGCCAGTTGGGATGTTATAGTGCACTTGCCTTAAAAGAAAATGGATACAATGTATTTGCAATAGGAAGAAGAGCAAGTGATGGCGGCTTTTTTGCTACTAAAGGTATTCCCTTTATTGGTGGAGTAGATGTTTCTGACATATCAACATTTTCAAAGTTGCCAAAAGGAAAAATAGATGTCGTTGTTAATATGGCAGGCACAATGCCGGCGCATGCTGACAGAGATATGATGCCATATGTACAGAGTATAGTAGTTGGGACAGTTAATGTATGTAATTGGATGAAGACAGTTGACTGTCAAAGAATTATTTTTAATACCACACCTAGTGATACTGCTGAATATTGGGGTACAACCACACCTATTGATGACGATGTTGTCAGATCATTTCCGAAAAACGGAAATGATCATGCAGTCTATGCAATATGCAAAAGAGCTGCTACTGATATTTTAGAACACCTTCAAATATGCGGTGAGGTAAAACCATGTGTGTTTAGACATTTTATGGTCTATGGGTGGCATCCAGATGCCACATATTATTTGGAGGGCAAAGAGAAGATATTGCCATGGCGTTCTATGATAAGAAAGTGTATACAGGGCGAACGACTTGAAGTATATGGTGATGTGACAAGAAAAAAGGAATTACTGTATATAAAGGATTTTGCAAGGGCGGTAGTAATTGCCGCTAATAATGATGCATGTGGTATTTTTAACCTCCCCGGATACGAACCATATTCTTTAGATTCTATGGTCGATGGAATAATAAATGCTTTTTCTGACGGACGAACAGTAAAAAAATATAGACCAGATATGCCAGATACGCCGCAAATTCTTTTAGCTCATGAAAAAAGTAAAAATATTTTGGGATGGGAACCTATTTGGACTTGGGAAAAAGCGTGTTTTGACATGAGAAAAGAATGTATTGAAAACCCAGTTAAATTGATGTGGGGTAATAATGATCCGTTGGACCAAATTAATGGAGAAGCTTAGGATGAATATTTTAATTTTAAGTGCAGGGACAAGAAACAAGGTTGTGCAGTACTTTGTTAAAACTTTAGATGGTAAAGGTAAAGTCATTGCTACAGATATGAGTAATCTTGCACCAGCAATTTATGATGCGGATAAGTACTATATTGTTCCTCGAATGACCGAAGAGGGTTATATAGATGTGATTCTTGACATTTGTAAAAAAGAAAAGATAAGTGGTGTACTTTCACTTATAGATCCTGAACTTTCACTTCTTGCAGAGAATAAAGAAAATTTTGAAGCTATAGGAACAAAGGTAATAGGTTCTTCGTACGAACTTTGTGAGATGTCTCTTGATAAATATACAATGTATAATTGGCTGACTGATCACAGATATAAGTGCGCAAAGTCATACATGAATAAGGATGAGTTTTTTGCTGATGTTGAATCTGGAAAAGCTAAGTATCCTGTTTTTGTAAAGCCTGCAAAAGGAAGTGCAAGCATAGCCATTTCAAAGGTATATGACAAGGAGACAATTGATTTGCTATTTGCATATGATGAAGGTTTGATGGTTCAAGAATTTCTCGATGGTCAGGAAATTGGAGCTGATGTATATATTGATATGATTTCTGGTGAAGTTGTTTCAATATTTACAAAGAAGAAACTTAAAATGAGAGCTGGAGAAACGGATAAATCGGTTAGTTTTAAAGATGATAAACTATTTTCTTTGATAGAAAAGTTTGTTAAAGAAGCAGGCTATAGAGGTCAAATAGACATTGATATTTTTGACATTAATGGTGAGTATTACATAAGCGAAGTAAATCCTCGTTTTGGCGGTGGATATCCTCATGCATATGAAAGTGGCGCAGATCACATGAAATTAATTGTTAACAACCTTGAGGGTAATGTAAATAAACGCGTCATTGGTAGTAATTACAAATCAGATACATATATGATGAAATACAACGAGGTTATGTGTAAATTATGAAAATGGTAATTCTCGCTAATAATTCAGGCGGTTTATACGGCTTTAGGAAAGAATTAATAGAGACTTTTGTTGAAAAAGATAATTCGGTTGTTGCATTAACTCCGTTTGATGATATGGTTTCTGAACTAAAGAATATTGGAATAAAACTTATTGAGACACCTATTGATAGAAGGGGAATAAATCCCATTAAAGATATCTCATTATTTCACAAGTATAAGAAAAAACTTAAGATTCTAAAGCCTGATTTAGTTATTACATATACAATAAAGCCTAACATATACGGGGGCTTTGCCTGCAGAATTCTTAGAATACCTTATGCGGTAAATATAACGGGTCTTGGAACAGCATTTCAAAAAGATGGATTGTTAAGAAAACTTGTTACATTTATGTATAAGATTAGTTTGAAAATGGCTAAAACTGTTTTTTTTGAGAACTCTGAAAATATGCAAATTTTTCTTGACGAAAAAATCATTACAAGGAATCAAACCTGTTTACTAAATGGTGCAGGGGTAAATCTTGAACACTTCTCATTACTTGAATACCCACAGGATTGTGAAAAAACAAGGTTTTTTTTTATTGGTCGAGTAATGAAAGAAAAGGGTATTGATGAACTATTTGAGGCAATGGAAAAATTGATAACCGATGGAGTTAAATGCTCACTTGATATTGTTGGCAATTATGAGGAAGATTATGCTGATAAGATAAAAAAATATGAGTCAGAAGGTTGGCTTCACTATCGTGGTTTTCAAAAAGATGTAAGACCTTTTATTGAAAAATGTCACTGCTTTGTTTTACCGTCTTGGCATGAGGGAATGGCAAATACTAATCTTGAATGTGCTGCATCTGGAAGACCTCTTATAACAAGTAACATTGCGGGTTGTCGAGAAGCTGTTGTTAATGGAGAAAGTGGATTTTTAGCTGAAAAGCAGAATGCAAACAGCTTATATGAAGCGATGAAGAAGTTCACTCAACTGTCTTACGATGAACGTAAAGCTATGGGTTTAGTGGGACGTAAGCATATGGTGAATGCTTTTGATAAGAAGAAAGTCGTTGAAGAAACAATTTACGCTTTAAGTCAGCGGTAATATATTTCGACAATTGTATAAAAATAAGAATTGGCTGTGACGTATTCGATGACATTTTTAAAAATGCAATTGATCTAGCTGATGAGCTGATAATAAAAGAAACAAGGAATGATTAAATAATACATGAATATTCTCATATTTGATGAAGCGTCTTGGGATGATAGAAATTCATTTGGAAATACGGTTTCAAATTTTTTTTGTGGGAAAACATGGAATGACGATAATTTTTGCAACTTTTATGCAAGAAAAAAGAAACCTGACAACAAGGCGAATGTTAGTTATTACAACTTATCTGCCTCTGATATTGTTAAAGGTTTTTTGAAATTTAAAATCAAAGGGACTTTTTTTACTTCAAATGATTTGAAATATTCAAAAAGTCAAGTCGATTTTTCGAGCAGTAATGAACAAAAAAGAATTGATAAGTTGCATGCAAATAAGAATGAGTTTATATATTGGGGACATGAGCAAATTTGGCGAAGCCGTCTTTGGTTAAATAAGTACTTTAAGAAGTTTATAAAAGATAACAATCCAGACATTTTGTTTGCTTTTGCGACTAGTCCATATATATTGTGGCCAATCATAAAATACTTAAAAAAAAATACAGAATGTAAAGTCGTTTTATTAATAGCTGATGAGGTATATGGTAGTTATGAAAACTATGCTTTTTATCGCAGAGGTTATTTGAAAAGAGAGTTAAAGAAATGTATAATGGCAGCTGATAAGTTATATGGTATTTCTGATGAAATGTCCGAGTTGTACTCAAACCGTTTTAATAAGGTCGTATCAACATTGTATAAAGGTTGTGACTTGTCTTTACCGCCAAAAGGTTATTTGAATCCAGTGCTGAGATTTGTTTATGCGGGTAATTTATTTTGGGGTCGTGATGATACTCTCTCCAAAGTAGCAGATGCAATAGAAAAAATAAATAAAAATGGTTTAAAAGCAACTTTAGAGATATATACAGGCGCTTCAATAACGGAACAGTTAAAAAACAAACTTAATAGGGGAGAAAGTTCAAAAATAATGGGTCCTAGATCTTATGATGAGATCAAACATATAATGCATGAGGCAGATGTTGTACTCCATGTTGAGTCATTTGATGAAAAGTCAATAGAAACTGTAAAATATTCATTTTCAACTAAAATCATTGATTGTTTACAAAGTGGATCTCAGATACTTGGAGTTGGACCAAGTGGGATTGCTTCGATTGAGTATCTAAAAAAAGTGGATGGTGCTATGGTTATAACCACGGGTGATGAAATAGAAGAAAAAATTATGCAGATTGTTTCTTCACCTGAGAAGATGCTTAAGAACATTGAACAGACGTATAAATATGCTTTGGAAAGACATGATATAGTGAATGTTCAGAGTAATTTGAAAAGTGAGTTTGAAAATATATGTTAAATAAAAAGTTATAGGAGAAAGTAATGATACCATATTTCCTGCTGTTATTGATACCATTGTCTTTGCAAGAATGGTTGAAATCATCAAACAAAACATTGTGTATTAGGAAAAATAGATGTTTAACGGGTGAAAATATTGCTCTTCCTGCTTTTTTATTTTTATTCTCGGCAATGCTTATTCTTAGGGATAAATCATTGGGTAGGGATTTGACAAATTACAATTACATTTTCAACATATGGGGAAATGCTACCTTATCATCTGTCTTTTCTCAATATAGTGAATGCTTATTTAAATTTTATTGTTGGTTTATTTATAACTACATTTCTTCAAATTATCAAGTGTTCATTTCTCTAACAGCGCTTATTACTGTAGTGCCTATAGCATTTGTTTATAATCAAGACAAGACGCATGGATATGTTAAAGCATCAATTTTTGTGAATATGTCCACGTTTATAATGCTGTTTTCTGGAATACGTCAAGGATTGGCTATTAGTGTAGGTGTTTTAGCATATTATTTTGTAAGTAAAAGTAAGTTCTTTAGATATGCAATATGTGTTATTATTGCATCGCTGTTGCATCATACTGGATTCATGACTTTGTTTTTCTTACCATTATGTAAAATTAAATTTAAGAAAAAAGATTTAATATGGATTATAGCATCTTTTTCTGTTGTATTTGTTTTTAGAAAGAATATTTTTAATGTTCTTGTCAATATCTTAGGAAGTTCAGATGAAAGATATTCTGCAACAGCGGAAAGTACAGGTGCTTTTGGCTCACTTATTCTATTCTCTCTATTTACAGTTTTATGTTTTGTCATTGTTGACGAGTCAAGAGTTGATGATGGAACATTGATGCTTCGTAATATTTTAGTGTTTGCTACAATATTTCAAACTTTTGCTTCAGTAAATACATTGGCAATGAGAATGAATTATTATTTTATAATTTTAATTCCTATTGCAATTGGTAAATGCTTGAATTGTGTAGAGAGAAAAAAGGAAGAGATAGCAAGGTTGAGTGAGACAATAATGAGCATTTTTTTTACTGCCTTTTTTATGTATAGTATATATGAATCATACATTACGGGCATGAGCGCTTTGGATACAGTTCCATATATTACGTTTTGGAAGGAGTAATTTAATGAGAGTTGTCCAGATTAATTCAACCTGTGGAATAGGGAGCACTGGAAAAATAGCAGTTTCAATAAGTAATTTACTGTCTTTAAATAATATAGATAATGAAATATTATATAGCGTATCAGGAAATGATTGTTGTAAGGGAATTTCTTGCGGCAATTCAAATGATATAAAACTTCAGGCATTAAAATCTCGTTTGCTTGGGAATTATGGATTTAATTCAAAAAAAGAAACCAAAAGAATAATTGATGAAATAGATGCTTTTTCGCCTGACATAGTATTGATTCATAATATTCACGGTCATGATTGTAATTTAAGAATGCTGTTTTCTTATTTTATAGAAAACAAAATAAAACTATTTTGGTTATTCCATGATTGTTGGGCATTTACTGGCTATTGTACACATTTCACGTTTGTAAAATGTGATAAATGGAAAAAAGAATGTAGAAATTGTCCACAGAGGAAACAATATAGCTGGTTTTTAGATCGAAGTAGTTACCTATATCAGCAAAAAAAGAAATTGTTTTCAAATCTGGATTTGACCATTATCACTCCGTCACAATGGCTTGCAGACTTAGTAAAGCAGTCTTTTCTTAAAAATTATCCAATTCAAGTAATAAATAATGGAATTGATTTACAGGTATTTGAACCGATTTCAAGTAATTTCAGACAGAAATATAATATATCCGAGGATAAATATATATTATTAGGCGTTGCATTTGATTGGGGAATGCGTAAGGGACTGGACGTTTTTATAGAGTTGTCAAAACGACTTGATAAAAATAAGTTTCAAATAGTACTTGTAGGTACAGATGATTCTATAGATAAAATGCTTCCTAACAGTATTATTTCAATTCATTGCACACGTGATCAGAATGAGTTGGCAGAGATATATTCTGCGGCAGATTTATTTGTTAATCCAACTAGAGAGGAAAACTATCCGACTGTAAATATGGAATCTATAGCATGTGGTACTCCTGTATTGACCTTTAGAACAGGAGGTAGTCCTGAAATTCTTGACGAAAAGACAGGTTATATAGTAGATTGTGACGATATTGATGAAATGGAAAGACAGATAATTCGTATTTGCAAAGAAAATGTTTTTTCTGTAGATGATTGCGTGGCAAAGGCAAAGTTATTTGATAAAGATTTGAGATTTAAAGAGTATATTGACTTGTTGCTGGGAGAGAAAAGATGAAGATTACATTTTTATCTAATTTTTATAATCATCATCAGATGCCATTATCACGAAGTTTAAATAAACATTTGAATGGTGATTATTCGTTTATTGCTACAATTCCGATGGATTCTGAAAGAAAAAATATGGGCTATAAGGAAATATCGGAATCTTTTGTTTTTCAATATGATAATGATGAAGATGATTGTGACTATGCAATAAATAATGCAGATGTAGTCATTTATGGAAGTGCGCCATTCAATTTAATAAAGAAAAGATTACGAAAAAAGAAATTGGTGTATCAATATTCTGAAAGAATATTTAAGATAAAACCACCAAAATATCAAATGCCATTAAGAGCGATAAAGTATTGGCTTTATAAAGGAAGATTCAGTAATATGTATCTTCTGTGTGCAAGTGCTTTTACATATGCTGATTATGCTCAGACAAAAACATTTATAAATCGAGGATATAAGTGGGGCTATTTTCCTGAAACAAAAAACTATGATCTTGAAGATTTGTTTGAAAAAAAAGAAAAAACAAAAATTCTTTGGGTAGGTCGATTTTTGGATTGGAAGCACCCTGATGATGCGATAAAAGTAGCAAAGCTTTTAAAAGATTCTGGTTATGATTTTCATTTAGATATGGTTGGTACTGGTGAAATGGGAAATACGCTAAAAAGCATGGCCGATTCGATGAATCTTAATGATTATGTGACATTTACTGGGCCAGTACAATCTGATAAGGTACGTGGCTTTATGGAGCGTGCAGGTATATTTTTGTTTACATCCGATCGTCAGGAAGGCTGGGGAGCAGTTTTAAATGAATCTATGAACAGTGGCTGTGCAGTAGTTGCAAGTCATGCGATAGGTTCTGTTCCTTTTTTGATGAAGAATAAAGCTAATGGTTTGATTTACCCTTCGGGGAAAATAGAAAAAATGTTTGAAAAAGTAAAGTACCTTTTGGATAACACAGATGAACAAAAAAGAATGGGTGAAGCAGCCTATAAAACTATAGTAGAAGAGTGGAATGCAGAAATCGCCGCAACAAGAATAATAGAGCTGTCACATAAAATTTTGAATGGGGAAGAATATCCTGATTTGTATGAGTCGGGACCATGTAGCAAGGCGGAGATAGTTGATGATGAATGGTTTGAAACTTAATCCGATTGAGAAATTTTATATAATGAGCAGGATAGTGAATTTATGAAGAAAATTGGAATATGTACGTTATACTATCAAAATAGGAATTACGGAGCTAATCTTCAAGCCTATGCATTGAGATATACACTTGAGAAATTGGGTGTCAATGCGGAGTTGGTACCCTATTACTATAGAACTAGAGTTCGTAGACTTCTTTCGTCTATTAAGCAAAGTTTGAAAAAAAATAGTATTTCAAAAAATGTTGAAAAGAGAAATAGAGTAATTGATAAATTTAATAATTTGATTCCACATTCCAAAGTGTACTATTCTAATACGATTCATAAAGCCAATAAATACTATGATTGTTTCATTACGGGTAGTGATCAAGTTTGGAATCCAGATTGGATTAATAAATATCTCTCATTGGATTTTGTTGAAGACGGAAAGGTTACGGCTTCTTATGCAGCGTCAACAGGAAAGGTTAATCTTAACGTGTCGGAACAACAAAAACTAAAACGGGCTTTAAATAATACAAAATATATTTCAATTAGAGAAAATGAGTCAATTGCATCTTTGCAAAAACTTACAGATAAACCAATAATAAATGTTTTAGATCCAACATTGCTTTTATCTCGTTCTGAGTGGGATGAAATATGTTCAGATAGAATTATTACAGATAATTATTTGTTTTGTTATTTTTTGGGCGATAATGAGCATTTAAGAGAATTAGCATATGAATGTGCTAGGAAAAATGGCTTAAAGGTTGTAACGCTTCCATATCTAAATTTAACGTATCGTAGTGTTGATGAAGGTTTTGGCGATTATGCGTTATTCAACGTTTCTCCAAATGATTTTTTATCACTTATTAAGTATGCATCCTTTATTATTACAGATAGTTTTCATGCATCTGTTTTTTCACATATATTTGAAAGACCATTTGTTGTGTCAGGCAAAAAAGAAAATGAGATGGGATGCAGATTAAAATCCTTGACAGACATGTTCAATACTCAAAGTCATTATTTTGTGGATCATGAAATGGTTACTGTGGATAAAATTGATGAATTTAATTGTGAATTACAAATTTGTGATAATACAACATACCAAAAAATGAAGGAAATATCTATTAATTTTTTAAAAATGGTGATAAATGATGGACAGTTTGATTTGTGAATACAAAAAATGTACTGGTTGTGCGGCTTGCTTTTCTATTTGTCCCAAAAACTGTATTACAATGCATGCAGATGAGGAAGGCTTTTTACGCCCCAAAATAGATGATTCAATGTGCATAAATTGTAATAGATGCAAAAAGGTATGTCCTATTAATAAAAAAACTATGGATGACAATAAAATTCCCAAGACATTTGCAGTAAAGCATAAGGATGATGCCGTTAGAAAAAAAAGTTCTTCAGGTGGTGTGTTTACAGCTATTTCGGAGATTATATTAAAATCATCTGGTGTTGTGATTGGTGCTGGTTTTGATGAGAATTTTATGGTTAAACATAAAATTTGCAATAATGTTGAATCTCTTGATGAATTGAGGAGAAGCAAATATGTGCAAAGTCGTATTGGAACAGTGCTACAAGATACTAAAAAATATTTAGACAAAGGGATAAATGTTTTATTTGTTGGAACGCCCTGTCAGGTTGAAGGTCTATTATCTTATCTTGGAAAAACTTATACTAATCTATATACAATTGATTTTATATGTCATGGTGTACCTTCACCGATGGCATGGAAAAAATATATGGAATTTAGGCGCAAAAGTGCAAATGCTGAAATAACAGATATTTCATTTCGTAGTAAGGAGCTGGGCTGGAAAAACTATTCTATGAAAATAGATTTTTCTAATGGTAATAAGTATAGTTCAACTGTGTCAGAAGATATGTATTTAAGAAGTTTTATCATGGATATGGATTTACGTCCATCATGTTATGACTGCCATTTCAAAACTATACACCATTTGTCGGACTTTACGGTTGCGGATTATTGGGGTGCAGATAAACAAATTCCAGAGTGGAATGATAATAAAGGGATATCATTGGTGTTAGCGCATTCTGAAAAAGCAATAAATCTATTGGCAGAGTGTAATAGTGTTGATGTTTTGGAGGTGCCTTTTGAAAGAGCTGTAGAAGGAAATCCGTCATTAACAACATCTGTGAAACAACCAAACCTACGAAAAAAATTTATGAGAGAGATTCAGATAAAATCATTTGACAAGTTGCATGACAAGTATTGTGGGAATAATATTTTAGCAAAAGTTCGCAGAAAAATGCCTGGATAAAATTCGAATTAGGAGGAAAAATGAAATCACGAAATAATGGATTAATATTATCATATTTAAATACTGTATTGAATATGATAATTGGTTTCTTCCTTTCATCTTTTTTTGTAAAAATGCTTGGAGATACTGAATATGGATTATATCAAATGGTGACGTCATTTGTAGGTTATTTAGTATTACTTGAGTTCGGAACTGGCACAGCAATGACTAGAAATATTTGCAAATGTCGAGCTCAAAATTCGAGCGAAGACCCAACGTTCTGCTCAGAATATAGCCTTGGCGGAAATGAGCGGTGACCGGATCGGTGATAGTGATGACGAGGAGGAGAGGATATTGATTCCCTTGAGTAATTCTGAGACAGTCGATGAGCTGATCACCTTGGGAACCGCTATAAAGTCCCGGCGTAATAAGGCACAACTGGTTGCTGTGAGTATTGTGAAGTCGGACAATACCGATCCGGCAGCGGAAAAAATTTCAGAACGTCTGCTTGAGAAAGCTGTTAAGACTGGAGCCGGAATGGATCACCGGGTGGATACCGTTTTACGTTATGACTTGAATATTGTCAACGGAATTAGAAATGTGGCCAAAGAACATAAGATCACGGATATTGTTATCGGCCTGCGTACCCAAAAGGATATTTCCGATACTTTCCTGGGGAAACTGACACAAGAGGTGCTCAGTAAATGTGCTACGACTACCTTGGCTTATCGTCCTATGCAGCCGATGTCGACGGTGAAACGTTATATCGTCGTTATTCCTGAAAATGCAGAGAAAGAGGTCGGTTTTCCGTATTGGTTGATCAGTATTTGGAACCTGGCTAAAAATGTCGGAACGAAAATTGTTTTTTACGGTACACCGGCCGTGCTGGATATTTTGCATTTGGTACAATCCAAACACCTGATTTTAGCTGAATTTAAAGAGTTTACAGATTGGAGTAATTTTAAGGAAGTGGCTACTGCTACACAGGATAACGATGCCCTGATATTGGTGATGAGTCGGCCGAATTGTCCTTCTTACTCCCGGCATATGGAATATGTCCCGAATTATATCAATAAATATTTTAATTCGATCAATTGTATATTGGTTTACCCGGTTCAATTAGGTATGGATGAGGATATGAGTGCTTTTAGAAGTATCTCGATGATCAACTACATCGAGGGCATGGATGGCTTAGTGCAGGTATTGGGAAAACTGTTTAGAAAAAATAAATAACGTTCGTTTCTTTTGGTGGGAATCCGCTAAAAGAAAAATGGACAGATGGCAATTGAGAATTGACAATTATTGGAAGTTCTGCTTCCATGAAAAAATAAAAAAGAAAAGAAAAAAGAGAGAAAGAATAAAGAAGATAATTATTGATTATCAGAAGAATAAAAAAGAAACTATAGGTTTGGAGATACATTATCAATTGTTAAATGACAATTGTCAATTACCAAAGTACCCGCAGAACCCAGGGACTTTATAAACTTTCGACTGATTTAAACGAAAGTTTTCAGCGGGAATCTGGATTTACTGTACCGGAAAAATAAGTTTCAATTCAGTAATAAGCTGACTATTAATCATACCAGTTCCGGAGATCCGGTGGTTGCTTTTTCAGAATATGCGAAAGCAAATCCTTATTATGAAAAGAAGCCGGATGGAAGGTCCCGTATTTCACATCAAAGGCGGTCACCATGTGGTCGCGCTGAAACATACCGGGGAAGTTGTGGACAAGGCGGTTCAGCAGGGAGTGTTGGCCCGAACCGGTGACAAGTACCGGAATAAGTCCTGCCGCTTTTACCTTTTGCAGTACTTCCCAAGCACCCGGCATACGTTCCGGTTCCGGGTGGGTACTGAATTCGGCGCTTTTCTCTGCATAGATGCTTTCTATCATTTCGGGAGTGGCATCCTTGCCATACTGGCGTTGATAAACGATGTTGATGGTGGAGGCTCCGGTACGTCCCTCGTGCATGTATGCCTCTTCACGGCTCAAGTGCAGGCCATGACGTTCCATTACTTTATGCCAGGCATCGGCATGGTAGGGCATGGAGTTGAACAGTACGCCGTCCATGTCAAAAAGAACTGCTTTCAATTGGATGTTGGAATACCCGTGCTTTTCCAGATAACGGGCGATAGAGTTTTCGAACACTTGGTAGATTGAGGATTAAAAATTAAGAAATGCGGGGTAAATACATTGAGAGTTGAAAATTGAGAAACGGCTGTACAACAAGCGCAATGAAAAGCCGTTTCCCGATTTTCAACTCTCAATTCTTAATTTATCAGAGTCTTGCCTGGATAGCTTTGGACTCTTCTTCGTAGCCGGGCTTGTTCAGTAATGCAAACATATTCTTCTTGTATGCTTCCACACCCGGTTGGTTGAACGGATTGACTCCCAAAATATAACCGCTGATACCGCAAGCTATTTCAAAGAAGTAGAGCAGACCTCCGATGCTTTCTTCATTCAGTGCAGGGATAACGATGCGCATGTTGGGTACGCCGCCGTCAACGTGGGCAAGCTGTGTGCCCAATTCAGCCATCTTGTTCACTTCGTCCACGTGCTTGCCTGCCAGGAAGTTCAGTCCGTCGAGGTTGGCTTCGTCCGAAGGTACTTGCAGGGAGTGCTGTGTCTTCTCCACGGAGATGACAGTTTCGTAGATGGTACGTTCGCCTTCCTGAATCCATTGTCCCATGGAGTGCAGGTCGGTGGAGAAATCTACGGCAGCAGGGAAGATACCCTTGTTTTCCTTACCTTCGGATTCACCATAAAGCTGCTTCCACCATTCGCTTACGTAGTGCAGTTTGGGATTGTAGTTTACGAGGATTTCAATTTTCTTACCGTTCTTGTAGAGCTCGTTACGCGTAGCTGCATAGATGGCAGCAGGATTTTCTGCAAACGGAACATCTTTTCCACAAGCCTTTTCCATGGCAACTGCACCTGCAACCAGTTTCTCAATGTCGAAACCTGCTATTGCGATGGGCAGCAAGCCTACCGGAGTCAGTACGGAGAAACGTCCGCCCACGTTATCGGGGATGATGAAGGATTTGTAGCCTTCGTTGTCGGCCGTTACGCGGGCAGCGCCCTTTTTGGCATCGGTGATGGCAACGATAACCTTCTTTGCCATATCCTTGCCGCGTTGGTCTTCGCATTGCTTTTTCAACAGACGGAACGCCAAGGCCGTTTCAGTGGTAGTACCGGATTTGGAGATGTTGATAACACCGAATTTCTTGTCTTTCAAGTATTCGGTGAGTTCATATAGATAATCTTCACCGATATTGTGTCCTGCATACAGAATGACCGGAGCCGTTTTCTTGTCTTGCAACCAAGTGAAGCTGTTTGACAAAGCCTCTATCACCGCACGTGCACCGAGGTAACTTCCGCCAATACCGGCAACTACTACTACCTCGCAGTTGTCACGCAACGTCTGTGCGGTAGCCTTTAGGTCAGCCAGGTGCTCTTTAGTGATGGAAGAGGGGAGGTGCAGCCAGCCTAAGAAGTCGTTGCCCTTACCGGTACCATTCTCTAATGCTTCCTGTGCAGCCTTTACTTGGGCTTCATAGGCGAAAACGTTTTCTTTGGAGATGAATCCAAGAGTCTTTTCAATGTTCAAACTAATCATAATATTCTAGGTTTTAAATTCAGTATTTCGTTTTATCTTTTTTCGCGCTTACCGGAATGAATCGGTAAGCAGCTTGATTTCAATCGTCGGCTGGTGAAAAAAGCCCCATCTGCCCGGCTGTAAAAAGGATCGGAACAATAATTCCCAAAGTAACAAGAAAGATCAGCACCCGCTTCATCGCCTTATGTGCCCCACTTATCTTCATTTCTCACCCATGCTTTCTTTTCCATTTTCAGCTACGTATATCTAACTAATTTAATTATACTGTCCAGCAAATTTCTTGTCAATTCATTCCCCCCGCAACCGGAATAAGTGCCTGAAGGATCATCCGTTTACTGGTTCCATAGCAGGTGGATAAGGTCAGTATCTTTCTTTCTCCTTTTTGATAAGGTGTTCCATCTGTCTCATCTGTTACTTTTGCCAGGATAATGGGGCAGGTGATCCATTGCCCCTGATAAAAGATCTCTACATTGGGATGTTCCTTTAAAAATCCGGGATCCCTGTATTTTTTCAGATCACCAAACATAGAACCATCCTTCATGTTATGTCCATAAAAAATGGTATTGGCTGATACAAAAGGAATGTTCTGGCTGTCCGCAAAGATTGTTCCTCCTGACTGCTTTTCCCCGTTAAACCCATGATCTAAATAATATTTGTCATCTTTTCCCCAGACAGCTGGATAATCAATGGACGTTCCCGGAATACGGATCCAGCAATTATAATCCGGATTGATCTCTTTTAACTTTGCTTCCTCTATTGTTATTTCATCTATAGACGTACCAGAATGATCCTGAGCATAAGAAGTTTCTGTTTTCTGTACCTCCCTGCGGATACTTTCGTATTTTTCGGCAGCCAGACGATACTTTCTTACTGTATTTCCGGTATAGACTATTCCGGCTGCAGCTCCTGTCAAAAGAATTATCCCTAAGATCCGGCGCTTTTCCCTGATCTTTAAACTTGCTTTATTTAACTTTCCCTTTTTCAGGATCCAGTAGGCGCCAATACCGACACAGCTGCCGGTTACCACTGCCAGAACCATTTTTCCTACAAACTTTGATCCTGTGACAGCTGGTTTTAATTCTACATCCTGTTCCCATTCTCTTTTCAGATCCGTATCCGGCATTTCTTCCCTGTCCCAATCTTTCTCTGCGATCAGCCCACTGTATACTGTCCTGCAGTCAAATACCTTTTTTCTGCCCCTGGCAACCAGTTTTCTATCTTCTCCTTTCTCGATCTGTGTGATCTCATAGTCCGAAGCGGGTAAACCCGCTTCGTCTAATATTTCTGCTTCTGTTATCTCATTCTGAAATTCCTT
>OGZW01000912.1_pt1 | contig 23916 bp, 17 predicted proteins | sample 1577001 | NCBI WGS metagenome assembly OGZW01 (sample SAMEA3541519, study PRJEB24748) | human gut metagenome | biome: human gut; feature: human-associated habitat; material: faeces | place: China | collected 2012 | reverse complement strand
GCTGGTTCGTGCGGCAGACACCGCGAAACATATTTCCGAGATGACCGGCATCCCGTCAATGGCAGCGTAATGCTTTTTCGTTGTATTTACGTCTTTATGGCCAAGAACATCTGCTACCAGATATATATCACCGGTTTCCCGGTAAAGGTTAGTACCATAGGTGCTGCGAAGCTTATGCGGAGTGATCTTTTTTAACGGCGTAACGATCTTTGCATATTTCTTAACTAAATTCTCCACGCTGCGCACATTCATACGTTTTTTCTGGAGAGAGAGGAAGTGTAACAATAGAATGGAGGATTATCATGGTAGATAACAATTGCGCATATTGTGTAGAAGGCGATTTAGTAGCAAAATTCGGTATTAAGATTTGCGAACTTGAAACGTCAAAGGTCTATTTATTTAAGGAGCAGAGCCATCCGGGCAGAGTGATCGTGGCACACAAGAAGCATGTGAGCGAGTTGATCGAACTGAGCCCGGAAGAAAGAGCGGCTTACATGGAGGATATTGCAAAGGTGGCAAATGCCATGCATGAGATCTTCCATCCGAATAAGGTCAACTATGGTGCTTACGGAGATACCGGACACCATTTACATTTTCATCTGGTTCCAAAGTATGAAAATGAATATGAGTGGGGCGGCGTTTTTGCCATGAATCCACAGGTCAAGACTTTAAGCGATGCAGAATATACCGAAATGGTAGAAAAATATCGTAAGGCACTTGCATAATTGCCTAAATATTTGATAAAAAAACCAAAAATTTAATAGTGAGGAGAGTCCTTCTTGTTTATAATGAGTATAAATTGCACAAGTCAGTATGTGCTCAGACAAACAGGGAGGACTTTTTTATGGAATTGATGGAATATGAAAAGAAACATACAGAGGCGGTCAAAGGCTCACTTGCCGAGTGTACCGTACTCTTGAAAAAAGATGGTAAATTTCCACTGGAGGCGGCAGGCAAGATCGCAGCCTTTGGTAGTGGTGTGCGCCTGACAGTTAAGGGTGGAACCGGATCCGGCGAAGTCAATTCACACTATTCTGTGAATATCGAAGAGGGCTTAGAGCAGGCAGGCTTTGAGATCACGACCAAGGCGTGGCTGGACGCTTATGATGCCAAGCGCGCAGAGGCAAAGACGGATTTTATCAAGCGTATGAAGGCAAAAGCCAAGGCGAACCGTCAGAATGTCATGGTCTATGCCATGGGAAAATCCATGCCGGAACCAAATTACCAGATCCCTTTGGAGGGGCAGGGCGACGTGGCAATCTATGTATTGTCCCGTATTTCCGGTGAGGGAAATGACCGTCCGGTAGAAGAGGTACTTTTCAGCGGCTGCGTGGAATTGCTGCAAGAGTATTGCACGACTTATCGGGGAGGAGACTGGCTGGACTTTGCCGCCAACTCGACAGGTGCCATCCTTGCCAGTTTAGTGGCTTATTATGTGGTTCGTCCGCGAATGATGAGAAGGGAATAGAAGACTATAGTAATGCATAATCATACTCATGCCTATGAGAAAAAATTCTCATTGTAGTGAGAAAATATTCTCATAGGTATGAGTATTTTTTCTCATCGTGGTGAGAATTTTTTCTCAAAGGCATGAGAATACTTTGAGAAATTAACAGCGATATTATAGATAATCTACAATCGAACTGAGTTTGATTCCGTTGGACCCTTTGATCAGGATAGTGTATCCTTTCGGCTTGTTGGCTTCCAGTTCCTTTATTACTTCCTGTACGTCGGGATAGGTTTGGAAGGAGTGCTCTGCTGCTGCAAACTGATCTCCTACCAGCCATACTTTTTCGAACGCGCATTCTTTGAGGTAGTCTGCTATCTTCTGATGTTCGGCAGCGCTTTCGGCACCCAGTTCGCGCATATCACCAAGGATGAGCATTTTGTGAGGAACTTCCATGTTGCGGAAGTTCTGTAAGGCAGCCATCATGCTGGTCGGATTGGCGTTGTATGCGTCGATGATCAGTGTGTTATCATCCGTTTTCTTTAGTTGCGAACGATTGTTCTGCGGTGTATATCCGGCTAAGGCTTCGTTGATTTTTGCGTCTTCCACTCCGAAGAAGCGGCCGATGGTGATGGCAGCCAGTGCATTGGGGAAGTTGTATTCTCCGATCAGTTGCGTCTGAACCTGATAGGATTTACCATCCTTGCCCGCTTTCCATTCGAAAGTGAGATAAGGGGAGTTGCCGATGATGCGTCCATTTACGTAAAGGTCATCTTCGGTGCCGTAAGGGATCAGGTTCAGTCCTCCGGCAATGTTCATCAGATAAGCATTGTCGTGATGGATAAAGACGGTGGAACCTTCTTTCTTACGGAGAAAGTCATAAAGTTCTCCTTTCGTTTTTATCACACCTTCGAAAGAACCGAAGCCTTCCAGATGGGCTTTGCCTACATTGGTGATGATACCGCAGTCCGGCTCTACGATTTCGCTGAGGAATTTGATTTCTCCCGGATGATTGGCGCCCATCTCGATGACGGCAAGATCGTGTTCCGCTTTCAGGCGGAGCAGGGTAGAGGGCACGCCGATGTGGTTGTTCAGATTACCTAGCGTATAAAGAATGTTGTGGCTCTGAGAGAGTACGGCGGAGATCAGTTCCTTCGTAGTCGTCTTGCCGTTGGTTCCGGTGATACCGATTACTCGTGTACCCAGCTGGCGGTGATGGTAATTGGCAAGCTGCTGCAATGTTTGCAGGCAGTCGTCTACGAGTATATATCGTTGATCGCCTTCAATCGCGTATTCGGGTTCGTCGATGACAGCATAGGCGCAGCCGGTTTCCAGTGCTTTCCCGGCAAAGGCGTTTCCATTGAATGATTCGCCTTTCAAAGCGATAAACAGAGACCCTTCCGGACAGTTCCGGCTATCAGTCGTCACTAATTGGCAGTCCAGAAATATCTGGTAAAGAGCAGAAAGTTTCATTTCTTTTATTTGGTTTATTTTATTTATTATGGGGTGACAAGAGGGAGGATCAATACCATCCGGCAACCATTCCGGTAAGTCGAATCCACGTTGAGGCTGCCGCCCAGCTTTTCTGCGATATTCCGGCAGATAGATAGTCCCAGCCCGGTGCCCTGCGAAAAATCGTTGAGCTTCACAAAACGTTCGAATATGCGGTCTGCCTGGTCGGCAGGTATGCCTTTACCGGTGTCGGTAACGGTATATTTGATTGTGTGCTCTTCTTCCGATATGGAATAAGCCAGAGTGATACTTCCCTGCTGGGTGAATTTGGTCGCATTTCGCAATAAATGAGTCAATATCTGAGAAACCCGCAGCGGATTGGTATAGATAAGCAGCTGTTGATGACTCGGTTCAAAAACTAGCTTCACATCCTCTTTGATCAGAGGTTGTGTTCGTTCAATGCTGCACAGGCAACTCTGATTAATATCTTCGATTACATCGTATGCCAGATGATCTGTCAGATCGAGGTTCGACAAGTCTATGATGTCATCCATCAGCCTCAGCAGATTGTTGCTGTTCGTTTCGATAATAGAGGCGTATTCTTGAGTTTCATCAGTCTGCTCATAGCCATGGGCTAATACCTGTGAGAAACCGACGATGGAGTTGAGCGGAGTGCGTAATTCGTGGGAGATATTCTGAATGAAGTTCGTTTTCATCAGACTCCCTTGCTCGGCTAGTTCTTTGGATTTCCGTAAATTTTCTTCTGATGTCTTCAGTTTCTTGTTGAGCATATAGATGCGGTAGTAGACTATGCTGCCCACTATCAGCAGGATGAGAAGCAGGAGAAGGATCAGATATGTTTTTTGTAGTTTTTCTTTTTGTATGGAGAGTTCCAGCTTGCTCTTGTCATGCTGAAGTTGTTCCACTGCCAGCAAAGAAGAGAACTCATGAGTTGAGTTTTGTACTTCCATCGCGCGGATGGAGTCGGTGGTTGAGATATAATTGCGATAATATGCGGCGGCAACTGCTTTATCGTCCATATCCCAGTAAACATTTCCTTTTTTCAGGATCAGAGAATTATCGAGATGTTTGGAGGATTGCAAGTCATAGTCCTGGGCTTTTTGTATCGTTTCCAGTGCTTTGGTGTATTCTTTTGCTGCCCGATAATATTCTATTTGCGCATAATATAGTCCTTGTCTGAAGTTGGCTAACTCCTTGTTCTGTTCGAACAACTGTTCCATTTCCCCGATTGCCTGTTTGGCTTTGCCGAGTTCTTTTTTATAGATGTAGAGCAGAGCATACGCTTTTTGGACAGTAAATGTTTGGTAAGGGCTTCGAACGAGTTTTACTCCTTTTTCCAGTGCTTCTTCGGCAATGTCCGGCTGGTTCAGTTCGAGCGAACTTTGTGCCAGTGAGGCGTACAATGTAGGCAGATTGATTTCGTCTATCCCGTTTTGCTCGTAGATTTCAATACTTTTTCTGAAGTTTTCGGCAGCCAGTGCAAAGTTCGACTGGATCAGGTAAATTTTGGCCAATGTTTGATAGCAGGTACCTATTCCGGCAGGATACTTGTCTTGCTGTGCCTCTCCCAACATTTTTTTAGCTTCATAGATAGCCTGATTGGGTTGTTGCTGTTTAATATAATATGTTATCAGACGGCTTCCCCAAGCAAAGTAATAGTATTTCAGTTCGCCATATTGGCGGGAGAGCTTCTTTACGTTTTTCACTTCCCGCTCAATGCTTTCTTTATCGTTTTTCCGGTAGAAGTGATCTAATTTCAGACAGGCGGCGATGATTTGCATATGGGTATCTCCCTTCTTTTGTGCCAGTAGGCTGAGAGTATCACACATCCGTAATCCGGCAGAGGTGTTTAATTGAGCTTTGCATTGCTGAAAGTAGCCATTCAATACGCTGTCCGTCTTTTGTGAAGGGGTATTTATTTGTGCCCGGCTGCTTAGACAAGACAAAGCAAATAAATATAGTAATATTGAACGGAAGCTGAAAGATAACTGCATGATATTGTTTATTTATCCATTAGTTATAGCAAAATTCTATAAACAGGAATCATATTCAATGCAAATATACGTTTATTTTGTCATTAACACATGAATACTTGCTTTTTTTATCTGCATTTGCAAGGGGCTGACGCTTTTTACTCAGGCATATATCAGGGGAAGAGTCAGCACCATCCGGCATCCGTCCGTATAGGAGGAATCTACGCGGAGGCTGCCTCCTAACTTCTCGGCAATTGTCCGGCTGATCGACAATCCGAGGCCTGTGCCCTGTGAGAAGGAGTTCATTTTGTAGAAGCGCTCGAATACTTCTTCCTGCTTCTCCTTCGGGATTCCTATCCCCGTGTCGGTTATGCTGATTTCAAGTTTCTTTTCTGCTTCCCATACCGAATAAGTCAGTTCGATGCTGCCATGAGCGGTAAATTTGATCGCATTATGTGCCAGATTAGTTAGTAACTGCGAAATGCGTTCCGGATTGCTGAGTATCATCAGGTTTTCCCTTCCCGGTTTGAAAAGGAATTCGACTGTATCTTGTTTCTGCATCTTAGCTGCTTCGATAGATAGCTGGCAGATCATATTGATATCTGTTTCGATGTTCGTAGGGAGTTTGTCGTATTGGTCGAGCTCCGACAATGCAAGCACATCGGTCACGAGCCGTAGCAGATCGTCCGTATTGGCTTTGATGATGTTGACGAATTCTTTCGTTTCCTCGTTGCCGTAGTGGTCACTTAATACTTGTGAGAAGCCTATGATCGAATTGAGCGGTGTCCGTATTTCGTGAGACATACTCTGAATAAAAGTTGTTTTCATCTGGCTGGCCGCTTCTGCCTGATCTTTGGCTTTGCGCAGTTCTTCTCTCGAATAAGTCAGTTCTTCGTTCTTATTTCTTAACTCACTTTCCGATGCCTTCAGCTTTCGGTTCAGACGGCTTTCCCGATATAAGAACAGGAAGAGGATGGCTAACAGGATGATCAATGAAAAAATCAGCGTTGTTTTATTGCTCAACTCCTTTTCTTTTGTCCGGAGCATTAATTCCTTTTTCTCCGCATTGAGCTTTTCTACATTCAGCAGGGTGGCAAATTCACTGCTCGCCAGTCGTTCACTGGCAATTTTCAGTGAGTCGTCAACTTCAATATACTTTTTCAGAAACTTCACCGCTTCATCCGGCCTGCCCATCTGTCTGTAGATTTCTCCTTTGAGGCGGTATTGTCCGCTGCTCATGGCGTACTCATTCAGCCGTTGCTCTTCGGCTTTCTGCTTTTCGACAGCTTCCAGTGCTTTGGCGAACTGTTTGCTGCACTGGTAGTAGAAAGACTCTGTGCGGTAAAATCTTTTTTTGAGTGAGTCCAGCCTTTTGTCCTGATCGAACAGTTCCCTGCATTCTTTCAGCATCTTCTCCGCTGCCGGAAAATCTCCGAATTCGCTGTAATACTCTACGTATGTCAGCTTTGCCAGTATTTTATGGCTGGCGGAGTTGGCTGTTTTTACCGCTTTTTCCAGTGCTTCCAGTGCCGGTGCCTGCTGATGATGCGTAATATAGTAATTGGCGAGTTGTGCATAAGTATTACTGATGTTATAGTTTTCTAATTTGTATTTTTCGGTCAGTTCGATTTCTTTCATGCGCCATTCGGACGCCATGACATCAAAGTTCTTGATCGTGTAAATCTGCGACATGATGTTGTAGCAGTACAGGAGCCCGGTCTTGTTGTCTTCCTCCTGTGCTTCCTTCAGTACTTTTTCGGCTTCGTAGAGGGCGATGTTGCTTCTTCCTGTTTTCAGGTAATACAGGATCAGCCGGTTGGCCCAGGCGAAATAGTAGTACTTGGGCTGCTGTATTTCTTTAGCGAATTGTTTTACCTTATTGGTATAAAAGACGATGCTGTCTTCGTTGTTGGCCTGGTAGTAATAATAGTCCAGCCGGGTGGAGAGAGCTACTGCCTGCATCCGCTGGTCGTTTTGCCCGGTGGCCATGCGGAACAGCGTATCGGACATACTGAGCACGACCGGTTCCAGCAAATGTTCCTGGCAACGTTGATAGTAGGCATACAAAGAGGAATCAACGTTATAAACTTCAGCTTCTTTCTGGGCTTTTGCAGGAATAACGATGAACAAAAAAGAGACAAGGCATCCTAAGATAATTCGGGACAATCGGCTCATGGTATTCGTTTTCTGTAGTTCTATTGATTGCTATTGATTGCAAATATACGTTTATTTCCTTATTTTAATACGAATACTTGCTTTTTTTATCTACATTTGCAACAGTCTAACTGGAATATAATCAAGAATGAAATTGATCTCTCCAACTTATATAAATGTGAAAGGACGTCTGCTCGATCTTGCCACTCCGCAAGTGATGGGTATTCTCAATGTGACACCCGATTCTTTTTATTCCGGCAGCCGGATGCAGACGCAGGAGGAAATTGCGGCGAGGGCACGGCAGATCATCGATGAAGGTGCCTCTATCATTGATATCGGAGCTTACTCCTCGCGCCCGAACGCCGAACACATCACTGCCGAAGAAGAAATGAACCGCTTACGTACCGGACTGGAGATCGTAAACCGGAACCATCCGGACGCTATCGTTTCGGTCGATACTTTCCGGGCGGATGTAGCCGAACAGTGTGTGAAGGAATATGGCGTGGCTATCGTAAATGATATAGCTGCCGGTGAGATGGACGACCGGATGTTTGAGACTGTGGCCCGCCTGGGAGTGCCTTATATCATGATGCACATGCAGGGAACTCCCCAAAATATGCAGAAAGAACCCCATTATGACAATCTGATGAAGGAAGTGTTTATGTACTTTGCCCGCAAGGTGCAACAACTTCGTGACTTGGGTTTGAAAGACATTATACTCGATCCGGGATTTGGTTTCGGAAAGACCCTGGAGCATAACTATGAACTGATGGCTCACCTGGAAGAGTTCAGCATCTTCGAACTTCCGCTGTTAGTCGGCGTTTCCCGGAAATCAATGATTTATAAACTATTGGGAGGAACTCCGCAGGATTCATTGAATGGAACAACCGTACTGGATACCGTTGCGTTAATGAAAGGAGCGAACATTCTTCGGGTGCATGACGTGCGCGAAGCGGTGGAAGCCGTCCGGATTGTAGATAAACTGAGAACTGAGAGTGAATATGGCAAATGATAGAATGGCATTATCCGTTGGTGATACTCTCTTGTCGTTTGTGAATTAATAACTTGTAATAAGTAATAAGTACCGTGTTTTTTGACGTTGGCATAAAAGATTTTATCGATGTACTGCTGGTCGCCCTTCTGTTGTACTACACCTACAAACTGATGAAGGCATCCGGTTCTATCAAGGTTTTTACCGGCATTCTGGTTTTTATCCTGATCTGGCTGGTGGTCACTCAGATTCTGGAGATGAAACTGCTGGGCTCCATATTCGATACTTTGATGAATGTGGGTGTGATTGCTTTGATTGTCCTTTTTCAGGATGAGATTCGTCGCTTCCTCTTGACGCTGGGCTCCCATCGTCACGTCAGTGCGCTGGCACATTTTTTCAGCGGGGCGAGGAAAGAAGCCTTGAAACATGACGATATCATGCCGGTGGTAATGGCTTGCCTAAGCATGGGAAAGCAGAAAGTAGGCGCATTGATCGTGATCGAGCATACCACTCCGCTGGATGAAGTGGTCCGTACAGGAGAAATTATAGATGCGGCCATCAGCCAGCGTCTGATTGAGAATATATTTTTCAAGAACAGTCCTCTGCACGACGGTGCAATGGTTATCAGTAAAAAGCGGATCAAAGCCGCAGGCTGTATCCTGCCCGTCTCTCACGACTTGAACATCCCGAAAGAACTGGGCTTGCGTCACCGTGCGGCTATGGGCATCTCGCAGAAATCGGATGCGCACGCCATCATCGTCTCCGAAGAGACAGGAGCTATTTCTGTAGCTTATCGCGGACAATTCTATCTCCGTCTGAATGCCGAAGAACTGGAAAGTCTGCTGACAAAGGAAAACTGAAACTAAATATAAGTGAACATGGACAGACGAAATTTTCTAAAAACCGGAGGTATAGCTTTACTCGGATCATTGGCGACAGGTCCTGCTATGGCTCTGACTACCCCAGGTGCATTGGGCGGCGAAGGAGCTGACAAGAAAGCAGCAGTTGCTTTGGCTATGAATCATTTCGGAGTAAGCGAGGCAGACTTGAAGAAGGTGCTTGCCGCAGCATTGGAGAAAGGAGGCGACTATGCCGACCTCTTCTTTGAACACACGATAACCAACAGCATCCGCCTGATGGATGGTGCAGTGAACAACAGCTATTCGAATATTGACTATGGAGTCGGAGTCCGTGTACTGATTGGAGACCAGAGTGGCTATGCCTACGTGGAGAATATTACTGTGGAGGATATGCTGAAAGCTGCCCGTACTGCCGCTCGCATCGCTTCCGCCAACAAAGGCAACAAACCGCTGAATCTCACCGAAAAGGAACTGAAGAAGAACTATTATACCGTTGCTTCCCCGTGGGAGGAAGTCAGCCTGAAAGATAAGATGCCTTATCTGCAAAAACTGAACGACCGGATTTTCGCTTTGGACAAACGGGTACATAAAGTACAGGCAAGTCAGAGCGATACCACTTCGCATATCTTCTTCTGCAACTCGGAGGGAGTGATGTTCTACGATTACCGTCCGATGGTGACGCTGGGTGCCGTGTGCATCATGGAAGAAGACGGAAAGACGGAGAACGGCTATGCTGCCCGTGCTTACCGCAGAGGATTCGATTTCCTGTCGGACGAGGTAGTGGACGTAATCGCCCGCGAAGCGGTAGACCAGACTTCTCTTCTGTTCAAGGCTATCAAACCCAAAGGCGGTGAAATGCCTGTTGTCATGGGTGCCGGAGGATCGGGCATCTTGCTTCACGAGGCTATCGGACATACTTTTGAGGCGGACTTTAACCGGAAGAATGTTTCCATATTTGCCGATCAGCTGAATAAGAAAGTCTGCAACGAACATATCAACGTGGTGGATGACGGTACGATTCCGTTCAATCGGGGCTCGGTGAACTTCGACGATGAAGGTGCCGAAGGACAGAAAACTTATCTGATCAAAGACGGAGTACTGACCAGCTATCTGCACGACCGTATCAGTGCAAAGCATTACGGAGTGGAACCGACCGGCAACGGACGTCGCGAATCGTTCCGCAATATGCCGATACCCCGTATGCGTGCCACATATATGGAAGCCGGAAATGTGAACGAATCGGATATCATATCTTCTGTAAAGAAGGGAATCTTTGTAGATAACTTTACGAACGGTCAGGTACAGATCGGTGCCGGCGACTTTACATTCTTTGTGAAGTCGGGCTACATGATCGAAGACGGTAAACTGACGCAACCGATCAAGGACATTAATATTATCGGTAACGGTCCGAAAGCTTTGGCGGATATCACGATGGTAGCTACCAACGCGAAGATCGACAACGGTACATGGACTTGCGGAAAAGACGGACAATCCTGTCCGGTGACTTGCGGTATGCCTTCAGCCTTGGTTAGCAAACTGACTGTCGGTGGAGAGAACTAGAAGTAAATGCTTACTTTAAAAAGACGAACCTATGATTACAGACGAAAATAAGAAACTGGCACAGTGGGCGATGGACTACGCCTTGAAGAATGGCTGCCAGGCAGCAAAAGTCCTATTATACTCTTCTTCGAACACTTCTTTCGAACTGCGCGACGCGAAGATGGACAGATTGCAACAGGCATCGGAAGGCGGATTAAGCCTTTCCCTGTATGTGGACGGACGTTACGGTAGTATCTCTACCAACCGCCTGAACCGGAAAGAACTCGAAACATTTATCAAAAACGGAATAGACTCTACACGCTATCTGGCTAAAGATGAGGCGCGTGTATTGGCAGACCCTTCCCGTTACTATAAAGGTGGAAAACCGGACTTGAAACTATATGATGCCAAGTTCGCATCCTTAAATCCGGACGATAAGATAGAGATGGCGAAAGCCGTAGCGGAAGAAGCGCTGGGCAAGGACGAACGGATCATCTCCGTCGGCTCTTCCTATGGCGATGGCGAAAACTTTGCTTATCGCCTGATCAGCAACGGTTTCGAAGGAGAAACAAAAAGTACGTGGTACTCACTTTCTGCCGACATCACGATCAGAGGGGAAGGCGAGGCGCGTCCTTCTGCTTACTGGTATGAATCGTCGCTTTATATGAACGATCTGATCAAGAAAGGAATCGGTCAGAAAGCGCTGGAACGCGTATTGCGCAAACTGGGACAAAAGAAAGTACAGTCCGGCAAATATACGATGGTAGTCGATCCGATGAACTCCAGCCGTTTGCTAAGTCCGATGATGAGTGCGCTGAACGGTTCGGCTTTGCAACAGAAAAACTCTTTCTTGCTGAATAAACTGAATGAAAAGATTGCCAGTGACCGGCTGACTCTGACGGACGAACCTCATTTGGTGAAAGCCTCCGGCGCCCGCTATTTCGACAATGAAGGGATTGCTACGGAACGTCGCTCCATCTTTGACAAGGGAGTACTGAATACTTATTTCATTGATACCTACAATGCTAAGAAGATGGGAGTCGATCCGACTATCAGCGGTTCATCCATTCTGGTCATGGAAACGGGAGATAAGAATCTGGATGGACTGATTGCCGGAGTGGAAAAAGGTATCCTCGTTACGGGCTTTAATGGTGGTAACAACAACAGTTCGACCGGAGATTTCTCTTATGGTATCGAAGGCTTCCTGATCGAGAACGGAAAACTGACGCAGCCGGTATCCGAAATGAATGTTACCGGTAACCTGATTACCTTGTGGAACTCGTTGGTTGCAACCGGAAACGACCCGCGTCTGAACTCTTCCTGGCGAATCCCTTCACTCGTATTTGAGGGAGTCGATTTCAGCGGATTGTAGGACACTGGCTTTGAATAGACTTAAGTAATGGTCAGGAGATGATGGACATAAAATGGGCATCATCTTCTGACCATTACTATAATACTACCCCCTGAATTTTATAAATATCCCCTGCTATACCCCGTCTTCTGTTTAACTAATACTTTATTAATTAACGTATTATCTGATTTTTGCTTGCCTGTATTTATCCCCCCTCTTTGTTTGCTAATTTGTGGGATGCTGTTTATTTTTGCCCGTGTCTTAATAGCTACGATATAACTATTGAAAACTGATATACACACAAAAGTAAAAGCATGGGAATTATATATTTTGGATCAGGACTTATACTGTTAATCGCACTTTGGTATATTTGGGCAGTCAACAATTTGATCGCTAAGCGAAACAGGGTGAAGCAATGTCGTAGTGGTATTTGCGTGGCATTAAAGCAGCGGAATGACATGATACCTAATTTGGTGGCTGCCGTTAAGTCATATATGGGCCATGAAAATGAAATTCTTACCCGCATCACGGAACTTCGTTCACATTCTTTCCCGCCTTTACAGGAAGCCGAACAAATAAAAAATGGTAATGAGCTGTCCGGCCTGTTATCAAAATTACAGTTGTCGGTCGAGAATTATCCTGAACTGAAAGCAAATGAACAATTTCATCGCCTGCAAAACAGTATTGAGGGCATGGAACTGCAACTGCAAGCCATCCGGCGCACCTATAATGCGGCAGTAACAGATTACAATAATTCCATCGAGATGTTTCCTTCTTCCGTTGTAGCCCGTCAGCAAGGGCACCGGCAGGAAGAGCTGATTGATATTCCCGAACCGGAACAACAGAATGTAAATGTCTCCGAACTTCTCAGATAATACGAATATGGACACAATTGATTTTAAGAAATTATCAGAACAGCTTCATTCGGAGCTTTTACGGGTAAATGGCTGGAGAAAGGTGGTACGAACAGGAAGTATTGCAGTTTATCTTTTTGTATTCTGCTGGTTTATGTTTGTGCTGTTTGGCGGTGCGCTTGTATCTTATATAGGTCTGGAGCATTATATGCAGTTCACGCAGTATATAATACCTGTATTTATTGGATTTATAGTGGTCAACTTCGTTTTCACCCGCTGCATGGCGAACTTTCAGGAACGGGAGTCGGAGGCTATGCAGCACATTATGTCTACCCTGTTTCCTACCGTTTATTTCTCGGCTTCCTCTCAGGTAGACAGCCGGATATTGAGAGACAGCAAACTCTTTTCCGCCTCTTTTTCTGATCCGGCATTGGCAGCCAATACGTATGGATATATCCAGTTTCCGCACGGCGAGCACTCTTTGCATGTGGCGGATATCGGCGTGTCTTACGGGCTGTTGAACAAGTTGCAGTACAATCCTGTATTGGGATATTTTGTCATGATCTACCGTTTTGTGCTTCGTCCGCTGTTTGCTTCGCGGCTGGATAGCAGTCCGCACAATTTTCGGGGGATGTTTGGCTGGTGTAAGATAGACAAGCGATTCAAAGGAAATATTATCATACTGCCCGACCACTTAGAACAAAAGATCGGATATCTGGCGAAGAATATCCAGGGATTGAAGAAGCGCTATAGTGCCCGACTGGTGCAACTGGAAGATCAGGAGTTTGAGAACTATTTTGCCGTTTATGCCGATGATGAAGTGGAAGCACGTATGTTGCTCACTCCTGCGATGATGCGTCATATGACGGCGCTGCGTCAGACTTTCGGATGTGATATCATGCTTTCGTTCAGCGGAGGTACTTTCTACTATGCCGCCGCGATGCCTTCCGGCTTTTTATGTGTGCGTCCAGGTGCGTTGAATGACGGGAAGCTGCTTGAGGACATATATAATGACATCAGCCTGTCCTGCACAGTAGCAGAAGAATTAAGATTGAATTAGTATTAACAATAAAACAAAAACACTATTTATGACAGACATGAGTTGGATGCCTTGGGCCGTAGGCGGAGTAATGGTCCTTTCTTTTCTTTATATGAAGGTATGGCCATTTGTCCGTACTATTATAAGAGCTTTTCGGGGGCCTCGTTTTAAATCAAAATCAAAACTATCTGTAGAACAGTATAAAAAACTGTCTATAGGTTCATTGTATGCCTTGCAGCAAGGCGGATATCTGAACACTCTCTCGTTGGACATCAAAGATAAGTTGCCTACTATTCTCGGTGAATGGTGGGGAATAAATAATGCTCATGATGCCCGCGAAACATTGGATGAATTGTGCCGGAAAGGTTACGATTACTACTTTCCGTTTGTTTATGAGGCTTTTTTGCTTGACGATGAAAATGCGCAAGACGATATTTTCCAGCAGAACATGGAGAGTCAGGAAGATTATGAGAAAGCTGTCGGGCAACTGCAAAATTTGAAAGAAGTCTATGAGGAGTTGATAGCTTATGAAGTGATTACTTCTAAAGAAGATATAGCTCGTTATGGAGTGATAGGCTGGGATGCCGGCAGAATTAATTTTGTTGCCCGTGCCTGCTGCGACATGAAATATATCTCAGAGATGGAAGCGTGGAATTATATCGAAAAGGCGTATGAACTGGCTCATTCTTCTTTCACATCCTGGCACGATATGGCGATGAGTTATGTGATTGGCAGGGCTATCTGGGGAGGAACCAATGCTCACAATTTAGGAATGAAGGGAATGGCAGACGATCTGTTGTCTAATCCTAAGAGTCCCTGGGTGCAAATAAAATGGTAAATTGATCAGGATAGTTTAATCACAAAAACACATAATTATGGAACAAAAGAACACCAAGTACTACAGTTATATCAGCGAGTATTATGCCGCCAACCCGACTAAATTTGAAAAAAGAAAGAACAATCTGAAACCTGTGTTATATTTAGGTTTGGCCGTGGTAGGAGCCGTTCTGGCTATTTTCCCCGGTTTGCTTCCATTGGCAGGCTGGTTGGTGCGTACAGCCGGAATCATCATGACACTGGTTTGCCTGATAGCTGCCTATCTGAATAACTTTGATATATACAACTTTCAAAGTGGAGGAAAAGTCAAGAGTATGGGAGTCAAGAAGTTTAAGCGCGATGAGACAAACCCTGCGAAGATAGTGGAAGCTTTCTTATCCAGGAACTTTGAATATCTGGCAGACCTTCCCGGAGGAAGAAGTGAACCGGTACAACTTCATATTGAAGAAGACGCCACAGGACGTGAAATGTACTGTTTGCTGACCACTTATGATTCAGACTCGAATATTGTAGGTTTGGCAGATGTCATCACTTTATCGGGCAATGATTATGATGATAATATTGATCTAATTAAACAAATGTTTAAAGACGAAGAAGATAATTGATTCATCGGGGCTGGATTATAAAAACAGCTCCGAGGAGAAGAAAACTCTTCTAAATGGAAGAAAAAACACAGGAAAGAAAAACATTCATACTATAAAGGAAATCGGCCGGATTGGCGGGTGCTGATGCAAGCAACCTGTCAACAAAAGGCCGTATTTCCTTTAAAAACAATCTGTGTAAGGGTATTTTGCTTTATTTCTAACCTTTTTTGAATGATAATTGGTACCTGCGGCTTAGGTGAATCACCTATCTTTGCCGTATACTATTATAATTATGATTCTATATTGAAATAAAAGCCATGAGACACAGATTTATTGCTTTACTAGTACTTTTTACAATCGTTTTTTTCAGTAACGCAGAGGCGCAGACTACTGCCCGCAAGTTTGAGGCAGGCAAGAATACTTTCCTGCTGGACGGGAAACCGTTCGTAGTAAAAGCCGCCGAGTTGCACTATACCCGTATTCCGCAAGCCTATTGGGATCATCGTATCGAGATGTGCAAGGCGTTGGGGATGAACACCATTTGTATTTATATCTTCTGGAACATACACGAACAGGAAGAAGGCAAGTTTGACTTTACAGGTCAGAATGATATCGCTGCTTTCTGTCGTACCGCACAGAAACACGGAATGTATGTCATCGTCCGCCCCGGTCCGTATGTGTGTGCGGAATGGGAAATGGGCGGATTGCCCTGGTGGTTGCTGAAAAAGAAAGACGTGGCACTCCGCACGCTCGATCCTTATTATATGGAACGGGTAGGCGTCTTCATGAAAGAAGTCGGCAAGCAACTGGCACCGCTACAGGTCAATAAAGGCGGAAATATTATCATGGTGCAGGTGGAGAACGAATACGGTTCTTACGGCACTGACAAGCCTTATGTTTCTGCCGTACGCGACTTGGTGCGCGAATCCGGTTTTACCGATGTACCTCTCTTCCAATGCGACTGGAGCAGTAACTTTACACGGAATGCACTCGACGACCTGATCTGGACCATCAACTTCGGAACAGGCGCCAATATAGACCAGCAATTCAAGAAACTGAAAGAACTTCGTCCGGAAACTCCGCTGATGTGCAGTGAGTTCTGGAGCGGATGGTTCGACCACTGGGGACGGAAACATGAAACACGTCCTGCCAAAGATATGGTACAGGGCATCAAAGAAATGCTCGACCGCAACATTTCTTTCAGCCTTTACATGACTCACGGAGGAACGACTTTCGGACACTGGGGTGGTGCCAACAATCCTGCTTACTCCGCTATGTGCAGTTCTTACGACTACGATGCCCCGATCAGCGAAGCCGGATGGACGACAGAGAAATACTTCCTCCTCCGCGACCTGCTGAAAACGTATCTTCCTGCCGGTGAAGCGCTGCCGGAAGTTCCTGCCGCACTGCCTGTCATTGAAGTACCCGAATTTCATTTTACCAAAGTAGCCCCGCTTTTCTCCAACTTGCCGGATGCCAAGCAGTCGGTGGATATCCAGCCGATGGAGCAATTCAACCAAGGGTGGGGAACGATCCTGTACCGTACCACATTGCCCGAAGCAGTAACCTCAGGCACTACATTGAAAATCACCGAAGTGCACGACTGGGCACAAATCTACGCCGACGGCAAGCTGCTGGCCCGCCTCGATCGCCGCAAAGGAGAATTTACCACTACCTTGCCGGCCTTGAAGAAAGGTACGCAACTGGATATTCTGGTAGAGGCAATGGGCCGTGTCAACTTTGATAAGTCCATCCACGACCGGAAGGGAATCACCGAAAAGGTAGAACTCCTTTCGGGCAATCAGGCGAAGGAACTGAAAAACTGGACTGTATATAACTTCCCCGTAGACTACTCATTTATCAAGAACAAGAACTACAAGGATACGAAGATATTACCGACTATGCCCGCTTACTATCGATCATCTTTCAAACTCGATAAAGTAGGCGACACTTTCCTCGACATGAGCACATGGGGCAAAGGTATGGTATGGGTGAACGGTCACGCGATGGGCCGTTTCTGGGAAATCGGTCCCCAGCAGACACTCTTCATACCGGGCTGCTGGCTGAAAGAAGGCGAGAATGAAATCCTCGTCCTCGACCTGAAAGGTCCGACGAAATCATCAATCAAAGGTCTGAAGAAACCGATCCTCGACGTACTCCGCGAGAAAGCGCCGGAAACACACCGCAAGGATGGAGAAAAGTTGAAGCTGACAGGAGAAAAGGTTGCGCACGAAGGAGCCTTCACTCCGGGCAACGGCTGGCAGGAAGTACGTTTCGCCGCTCCGGTGAAAGGACGTTTCTTCTGTCTGGAAGCACTCTCTCCGCAAGCCAATAACAATATTGCCGCTATTGCAGAGTTCGATGTGCTGGGAGCCGACGGCAAACCCGTATCCCGCGAACATTGGAAAATCCGTTATGCCGATAGCGAAGAGACACGCAGCGGAAACCGTACGGCGGATAAGATATTCGACTTGCAGGAATCCACTTTCTGGATGACTGTTGACAATGTCGCTTATCCCCACCAACTGGTAATCGACCTGAGCAAAGTGGAAACAGTAACCGGCTTCCGTTATCTGCCCCGTGCCGAGAAGGACTATCCGGGCATGATCCGTGAATACCGCGTCTATGTGAAACCGTCTGATTTCAAGTATTAATAAATAAGCATTCGCTCTCAAATGAATATGAAAAAGTATACTTTACTCCTGGCATTCCTTTTAGTAGGAGTGCTGACAGGATACAGCCAGCAATCTGCCTACCTGTTTGTCTATTTCACCGGAAACAGGATGAGTGAGGAAGCCATCCGGATGGCTGTCAGCCCCGATGGATACAACTACTATGCATTAAACGGAAACCAACCGGTCATCGATTCCCGTGAAATCAGTTCTACGGGTGGAGTGCGTGACCCGCACATTCTTCGTTGTGAAGACGGAAAGACATTTTACATGGTCGTAACCGACATGGTCTCCGGCAACGGATGGAGTTCCAACCGTGCCATGGTACTGTTGAAATCGAAAGATCTCGTCAACTGGACCTCCAACATCGTGAATATCCAGAAGAAATACCCGAATCAGGAAGATTTGAAGCGGGTATGGGCACCGCAAACTATTTATGATAAAGAAGCGAAGAAATACATGGTCTACTGGTCAATGCAGCATGGTAATGGCCCGGACATTATTTATTACGCATACGCTAACAAAGATTTCACCGATATAGAAGGAGAACCCAAAACTTTGTTCCTCCCGAAGAATGGCAAATCCTGTATTGACGGAGACATCATTTATAAAGACGGACTTTACCACCTGTTCTATAAAACGGAAGGAGACGGCAATGGAATTAAAAAAGCAACCACCGCCTCCCTGACTTCCGGACAATGGACAGAATCGGAAGATTATAAGCAACAGACGAAAGAAGCTGTAGAAGGTGCCGGCATCTTCCCGCTGATAGGTACGGACAAGTACATCCTGATGTACGATGTATATATGAAAGGCAAGTATCAGTTTACGGAAAGCACCGATTTGGAGAATTTCAAAGTCATAGACAATGCCATTAGCATGGACTTCCATCCGCGCCACGGCACTGTAATGCCGATTACTGACAAGGAACTGAAACGCTTGTACAAGGCCTACGGCAAGCCCGACAAGATGTAAAGCCGTCAATGCACCATCTAATATCCCATAAATAAATACCATGAAAAAACTCCTGTTGTTCATTTTGCTTGTCTGTGCAACAGTACAGGCCTATTCGCAAGAATACCCGAAAGTCATTTTGTCGGGTGACTACCCGGACCCTTCTGTCATGCGCGATGGTGAGGATTATTACATGACTCATTCTCCTTTTTACTACGCTCCCGGATTCCTCATATGGCACTCCCGTGACTTGATGAACTGGGAACCCGTTTGCCGCGTAATGCCCGAATACGAAGGCTCTGCAATGGCGCCCGACTTATTGAAGTACAAAGGAAAATACTACATCTATTATCCGGCCAAAGGAACAAACTGGGTGATCTGGGCAAATGACATCAAGGGCCCGTGGAGCAAACCCATCGACTTGAAAGTGAGTGGCATTGACCCCGGACACATAGCCGATCAGGAGGGGAACAGATATTTATATGTCGACAAAGGAGAAGTCATCCGACTGACGGACGACGGACTGGCCACCATCGGCCAAAAACAGAAAGTGTACGAAGGCTGGCGATATCCCAACCATTGGGAAACAGAATGTATGTGTCTGGAATCGCCGAAGCTGAATTACCATAACGGTTATTATTACCTGACTTCCGCGCAGGGAGGAACAGCCGGCCCGGCAACAAGCCACATGGCAGTTGCTGCCCGTTCGAAGAGTGTCACCGGACCGTGGGAAAATTCTCCCTATAATCCGGTAGTGCATACCTATAGCGCCCATGACAACTGGTGGTCGAAAGGGCACGGCACACTGATTGATGATGTGAACGGCAACTGGTGGGTCGTATATCATGCCTATGCCAAAGGCTATCACACCCTGGGACGCTCCACCCTCATCGAACCGATTGAATGGACCGCCGACGGATGGTATCGAACCAAATCCACCGCCACTCCCATCAAGACCGATTCGTCCATTAAACACGGACTCAACCTCTCGGATGATTTCGCAGGACCGGAACTGGGACTCCAATGGATTTTCTGGAAAGAATATGCCCCTCAGTCGCTCAGCTTCAAGAAACAGACCTTATGGATGGATGCGAAAGGAAGCACCCCTTCCGATGCCCGCCTACTGCTGACCACCGCCGAAGACAAGAATTACGAAACACAGGTGGAAGTCAACGTAGGCAAGGGTAACACAGCCGGACTTCTTCTATATTACAGCGAAAAGGCCTACTTTGGAGTCGTGTCCGACGGAAAGGACTTCACTATCTACAGAAACGCGGAAAACAGTTTTACCCTCCCTAACAAGTTGGGCAAACGCTTCCTCGCCAAAATACAGAATCAGGGAAACAGTGTCCGGCTGGCAGTCAGCAAGGACGGTAAGGAATGGACTACGCTGGTAGAAAACATGGATGTATCTCAGCTGCACCATAACAACTACGGCGGCTTCTACGCTTTAAGCATCGGACTGCTTTCCTCCGGAAAAGGCAGCGCCGGCTTCCGTCAGTTTCGTTACCGCAACGCCATCCCGCAGGAAAAGGACATGGGGGCTTACTTGATGGTCTTCCATAAAGACGAAACGCACAGCCTTTACATGGCCGTCAGTGACGACGGATATACATTTACGGCCTTGAACGACGGCAAACCGGTGATCGCCGGAGATACCATCGCCCTGCAAAAGGGCATCCGTGACCCGCACATCTTCCGCGGTCCGGACGGAGCTTTCTACCTTTCCATGACCGACCTGCACATCTATGCGCAGAAAGACGGCTTCCGTGATACCGAATGGGAACGTGACGGAAAAGAATACGGCTGGGGAAACAACCGCGGACTCGTACTGATGAAATCGTGGGACCTGATCAACTGGAAACGTACCAATGCCCGTTTCGACCTGTTATCGGCAGGCTTGGGTGAAATCGGCTGCGTATGGGCGCCCGAAGTGACTTATGATGACAAGAAAGGCAAACTGATGATTTACTTCACCATGCGTTTCAAGAACGAGGCGAACAAACTGTACTATGTCTATGTCAACGATGACTTTGACCGGATAGAGACACTCCCGCAAATCCTCTTCGAGTATCCCGACGAGAAAATATCGGCTATCGACGGCGACATCATCAAGGTAGGCGACCGGTATCGTATGTTCTACGTTTCGCATGACGGAGGCGCCGGAATCAAACAGGCCGTATCAGACCGCATCAACGGTGATTACGAATATGACCCTCGCTGGTACGACTTCGAACCCAGGGCCTGCGAAGCTCCCAACCTCTGGAAGCGTATCGGAGAAGACAAATGGGTATTGATGTATGACGTCTACGGCATCAACCCCCATAACTTCGCTTTCATCGAGACTTCCGACTTCGTGAATTTCAAGAACTTGGGACGTTTCAACGAAGGAGTGATGAAAACGACTAATTTCTCGTCGCCCAAACACGGCGCGGTGATCCATTTGACAAAAGAAGAAGCCGCCAGACTGAGAAGTCATTGGGAAAACAGGAAATGACAGAGTATCAGACCTTTTTTAGTGAATACATACTCTATTTTTGCAGAGATCTTATATTATAATTTATACCATGAAACATTTACTTCTACTATTTAGTGTATTACTACTATCGTTGCAGCCGGCCGCATTTGCCGCAACGCATGAAACGACTGCTACTCCCGATTCAGTATCCCTTTTTGCTTACGCCACCCGAGGTGACGACGGCCGTAGCGGACTCCGCTTTGCATGGAGCATGGACGGGAAACATTGGTTTGAAATAGGACAAAACTACGGCTATCTTCGTTGCGATTACAGCCGTTGGGGATCGCAGAAGAAGATGCTCGATCCGAATCTGAAACAACTCCCCGGCGGAGAATGGCTCTGTGTCTGGAAGTTGAACGACCACGACGGATACGGTCAGGCCAGATCAAAAGACCTGATCTACTGGGAAGCCCAGCAATATCCCCGTACGACTTCCGATTTTGAAGGAACAAGAGTCAAAGCAAAGATTGCCGGACACGAAGAAACGGGAACTGTCAGCCAAGTGCCCTGGTCGGTAGTGGACGGACTGACCCAAACCTACGAACGGAACCAATACCGTAACTCCCTGTATGGCGAACGCCCTGTACAGGATAAAGAACGCTTTGCCGGACTGAAATCGGTCAAAGCCACCGTCACAGCACAACCGGAAGAAACAAAAGAAATCAGCGACTTATTGATGGGTATCTTCTTCGAAGACATCAACTACTCCGCCGACGGCGGCCTGTATGCCGAACTGATCCAGAACCGGGACTTCGAATACGAGCCGTCCGACCGTGAAGGGGACAAGAACTGGAACAGCACCCATTCATGGAAGCTGGAAGGAGAAAACGCCACCTTTACCATATCGACTTCGGACCCTATCCATCCGAACAATCCGCATTATGCCGTCTTGAAGACGAACCAGCCGGGAGCCGCCCTGACCAACACCGGTTTTGACGGAATCGCCCTTAAAGCAGGCGAGAAATATGATTTCTCCCTGTTTGCCCGTATCCCGGAAGGTAGCAAGTCCGGAAAACTACTGGTACGCCTCGTAGATGCCGACGGCACCGTACAGGGTGAAACGACAGTTACCGTCTCTTCCCGTTCGTGGAAAACGTATAAAGCAGTGCTGACAGCGAAAGCGTCCGCCGATACCCATCTGGAACTTCACCCGCAATCGGCAGGTGAAATCGAACTGGATATGATTTCTCTCTTCCCGCAGAATACATTCAAAGGCAGAAAGAACGGTTTGCGTCCCGACCTTGCACAGACACTTGCCGATATGCACCCGCGCTTTGTCCGTTTCCCCGGAGGCTGCGTGGCTCATGGAGACGGTTTGAAGAACATCTATCAATGGAAAAACACCATCGGACCGCTGGAAGCCCGTAAACCTGCCCGTAACCTTTGGGGATATCATCAGAGCATGGGACTGGGTTATTATGAATACTTCCAGTTCTGCGAAGATATAGGTGCGGAACCGCTTCCGGTGCTGGCGGCAGGTGTACCTTGTCAGAATTCCGCTTGTCATGGCGATTTGAGAGGCGGTCAGCAAGGCGGTATCCCGATGAGCGAGATGGGTGCTTACATTCAGGATATCCTCGACCTGATAGAATGGGCGAACGGTGATGCAAAGAAAACCAAATGGGGCAAGATACGTGCCGAATCCGGTCATCCGAAGCCTTTCAATCTGAAATATATCGGCATCGGCAATGAAGACTTGATCACCGATGTCTTCGAAGAACGCTTCACGATGATATACCTTGCTATCAAAGAGAAATATCCGGAGATAATCGTTGTCGGCACAGTAGGTCCTTTCAATGAGGGAACAGACTATGTGGAAGGCTGGAAACTGGCGGACAAACTCGGTGTTCCGATGGTAGACGAACATTATTATCAGTCTCCGGGATGGTTCCTGCACAATCAGGACTTCTATGACAAGTACGACCGCTCTAAAAAGACGAAAGTATATCTGGGCGAATATGCCACTCACATCCCCGGACGCAGAGCGAATATGGAAACAGCTTTGACCGAAGCACTTTATCTGGCTGCTTTGGAACGGAATGGAGATGTAGTGCACATGAGTTCTTATGCTCCTCTGCTGGCAAAAGACGGGCGGACGCAGTGGAATCCGGACCTGATCTACTTCAACAATCGGGAAGTAAGACCGACAACGGGATACTATGTGCAGAAACTGTACGGTCAGAACGCAGGCGACCATTACATCCCTTCACAGATAAACCTTGATAATCAGGACGGTCGCGTAAAACTCCGTGTTGGTTCTTCCATCGTTCGTGATAGTAAGACGGGGGATGTGATTGTGAAGTTAGTCAATCTGTTGCCCGTCAGCATAGAGACCGATGTCCGGTTACCGGGAATGGATGGTATCCAGTCTTCCGCTACGCGGACTGTATTGGCAGGTGCACCCGAGGCAACTCCGCTTCCGGTGACGGATACGATAGAAGCAGGAACCAGCTTCAAACAGGAACTGCCTGCTTATTCGTTCACGGTTATCCGCTTGAAGACACAAAAGGTGAAATAAGAAACAATAGACTATAAACAATAAACTGGTTTTCAATAGGGGTTAGTTTATTTTGGGGAGGGGTGCTCACCTATCACCTCCCCCTGTGGGTAGGGGTTGACTAAAAAGTCAATAGTATCTTAAATCTCCTCCTTCGGGAAGGAGGAGTACCC
>OGZW01000911.1_pt1 | contig 23933 bp, 19 predicted proteins | sample 1577001 | NCBI WGS metagenome assembly OGZW01 (sample SAMEA3541519, study PRJEB24748) | human gut metagenome | biome: human gut; feature: human-associated habitat; material: faeces | place: China | collected 2012 | reverse complement strand
GCGGATTGACCTCCGTGATACCGGACATTGCGTTTTACCTTGTCGACTTCATCTGCCTGAGCCTGAATGGACATATTTTTGTGGATAATACCGATACCACCCTGTCTTGCCATGGCAATGGCCATTCTGTGCTCTGTGACAGTATCCATTGCAGCACTCATCATAGGGATATTGAGCACGACCTTTTTGGTAAGGTGTGTCGTTAAATTAATCATGTTCGGAGTTACTTCTGAATACTGTGGAACCAAAAGCACATCATCAAAAGTAATTCCTTCACCGATAATTGTTCCCATTTTTATTTTCCTCGCTTTCCTTGTATAAATGTTTGTTAAAAAAGTATATTAGTTTCTCTATAATAGCAAAAAAAAATGTGTGTGTCAATGTAGTATAAGTGTCAGTTGATAAAAAAATATATTGATAAGTTAGACTAATATATAAAAATATTCACAAACGGACAGATGTGTGCTATGATGGCAGTGGGCGACGGAGCCACTGTTACAGGGGGTACGTTGCCTAAATTTATATTACGAGAGCAGTGTATAAGGAGGCAGTATGGAGTTTCGTCCCTGTATTGATATACATAACGGCAAGGTCAAGCAGATTGTCGGCAGCAGTCTTGCGGATGAGGGAGACCGGGCAGTGGAGAATTTTGTCGCCGGAGCGGATGCTGCGTATTATGCACATCTATATAAGGAAGCGGGACTTCGCGGCGGACATATCATTCTGTTGAATTCGCGAGACAGTGCGTACTATGAGACGACAAAGGCACAGGCCCTGCAGGCGCTTGCGGAGTATCCGGGCGGACTTCAGATCGGAGGAGGCATTGATGCTGCGAACGCAAAGCAGTTTCTGGATGCGGGCGCAAGTCATGTGATTGTCACCTCCTATGTGTTTCGTGACGGAAAAATTGACTATGAACGGCTTGCAACATTGAGGAAAAATGTCGGAAAAGAACATCTGGTTCTGGATCTAAGCTGTGCAAAGCGGGCGGATGGTTATTATATTGTGACCGATCGCTGGCAGAAAGATACGATGGAACGTGTGACAACAGAACTTTTGGAACGCCTCGGCAGTGAGTGTGACGAGTTTTTAGTACATGCGGTCGATGTGGAGGGTAAGGCAAACGGTATTGAGAGAGAACTTGCAAGTCTGCTTGGCTCCTGGGGCAGGATACCGGTTACCTATGCCGGCGGAGTGCGGGACTTTGATGACCTTGCACTTTTGAGAGAGCTTGGATGTGACAGGCTGAATGTGACGATCGGAAGTGCACTGGATTTGTTCGGAGGATCGATGCCTTTTGAAAAAGTTACAGAATATTGCAGATAGCAGGAGAAGAATCGCGACAGTGAGAAAAGATCACGGCAGTGAGGAAGGAACTTGACAGTGAGAAAAGATCACGACAGTGAGGAAAGACCGTGACAGTGAGAAAAGATCACGACAGTGAGGAAAGACCGCGACAGTGAGAAAAGATCACGGCAGTGAGGAAAGATCATGGCAGTGGAAGATGGAGGAGAAGAAAATGAGCAAGTACACAAAGCAGGATATTATCCGAATCGTGGAGGAAGAGGATGTGGAGTTCATCAGGCTCCAGTTTACCGATATGTTCGGGACACTCAAGAATGTGGCAATCACGTCCAGCCAGCTTGAGAAAGCATTGAACAATGAATGTATGTTTGACGGGTCCTCCATTGAGGGATTTGTGAGAATTGAAGAGTCGGACATGTATCTGTATCCGGATCTGGATACGTTTGTAATCTTTCCGTGGCGGCCACAGCAGGGAAAAGTTGTCACAAGCATTATTACAAATACTACAATAAGCAGAATTATGCTTTTTACGTTATAGCCATATGTATTAAACAGTCTGTTAATATCCATACCTACAACTATTGATAACTTTTGCGCCCAGTTTACACCTAATATATATATAACGTGTGGTATTAACATAACAAATGAAACCATTAACGATACTTTATAGCTAAATCTATAAGATATAATATAAGCTGTAAATGCAACAACAAGCATCCATATAAGCCTGTATACACTACACCAGATAATATATGCCAGAATACTTATATTAACTGGAAAATCCTTAAACATCTGTAAACACCATATACTTTGTGTAAGCTGGTTATATACATAACGGTCAGATATATTATGTACATTAATTATAGTTGATATCAGCCACAATAATGTGGTTATTATGAAAACCTTTAACATTTTATTATTCCATAACCTTACTCTTCCTTTAGATGAACGTATATGGGCTGTCATTTTATTCTGCTTTTCAAAAGCATAGTCCCCTGCAAATAATAATATAACTATAATAATACTTATAAAATTCACGCTCTCATTACTAGAATACATTCTTTCTCCAAATATATCGTTATAATTGGCTGGATTAACTATAACTGCTGATGCTGACCTGTTATCATTAATTTCATTGACATAATCAACTGCCGTCTGCATTACATCTATGTTACGCTGCTCTTTTAACAACTCCTCCTTTTTATATAACATTGCAGCTTCATCCTGCTTTGCTTCTTCTAACTCATCTCTTAAATCTGTTATATAGGCTTCCACATCTTCATCTGGCGCACGTCCATCAAATTCCTTATAGAATTTATTAACCATATAATTGGTATTAGTGTAATCCACTCCTCGTTGAATTTTAAATGTCATAAGCACATACACCAATACAATTATAAATAGAATTCCCTTCTGTATTACAAGCGTCTTATATATTTCCATTAAAAGAAGCGACATTTTATACATCAGTTTTTGTATCAATATATGTATTTTATCAAGCATAATATCAATAATATTCTTCTTTCTGATAGTATGCTTTGATGAATACACAACTATATTTCCAACAAGACTTATAAGGAATATAACCGCGGTCATAACAAATGTAGTAGTACTTATATCTGCTATAAAACCATTGGTTCCCCAGTTCTCATATACAAGATAAGATGTTCCAGAAAACAATATATTTATTATGTTTATGTACTTCAAAGCATTAAACTGGCTATTATACTGAATTTTATTATATAGCAGATATTCACACAAAAATATTACTATAACCAATGTAACAGCAACTTTATAATTACTTATAAGATTAATTACAAAATATATGAATAACCCTATAGTAAACATTGCCAGTGCATATAACAGACAATATAGAATAAAGAACTGGTTAATGCTTATAGCATATGGAAACATATTAAACAACTTGGAATTCTGTATATATGTGCCGCCAGAAATTCCATATACGCGAGCATATATAGCATACAATATTCCGTTGTACAGAAATGAAAGTACAATATTATATATAATTATAATTCCACATCTTACTATGGGAAGTAATATACGCCCACGCCTGCTTGTTCTTACAAGTACTAATACACCATTATCTGTTTCTTCTGTAAAATAGATAATAATAACTGTAAATATAATTATATACAAAAGAGGCATCGTTCTGTTGGTTACCAGCTTTTCAACAGCCGTTGTATTAACCATTTCTACATCAACAGATGGGCGATTTTCCTTATCCTTAATCTGTTTATTCGCATTAAGTATATAAAAACTATTGTCATTACCAAAAAGTGTACTCTGCAATATTCTGTTATAATTCTTTGACTGGTTATCTGCATTATAACTTTCGATATATTTTTCTTTTTCCTTAATCAGTCCAGCAGCTTCCTCTATATATTCGCTGTCTTCTTCCTTATATTGTTCATACGTTTTAGTAAGTTTTTCTGCTGTAAATGCTACGTTATCATTTTTAATATTATTATAATCTGCGATAATCTCCTTGTAATACTTATACACTTTACTATCCTGATTATAATTAATCTGATAAAGGCTTATACATATCATTGCTATAAACAGACACACTATGCAAAGTAGACTTTTTCTTACAATTCTTACAAGTTCCATACGCCTTCACCTCACCCATAACTTATTCAGGTGTAATCTGCTCCAAAGTTATAGCACCACTGCCAATCTGAGATTTATCCAAAATGGCTGAAACACTGACAACTGGACTTCCCTTTTTATTTTTTCTACTTTCTTCTATAAGTTCCGCCCTAAGAGCTGTTTTTTCTTCAGATAACTCCAGACCTTTTATACCATATGTGCTAAATACAATAAGAAGACATCTGTCATCTCCTCCATAAAATTCACCTGAAATATTTCCACTTGCTGTATCATCTGTTCCATTCAATGTTACTGTATCTTTTACATTACCATCTGTATCTAATATATATATATTATTGTCGTATTTTTTTAATTTTTCTTCGATGCTCTTTTCATCAAGTGCTTCTCCATTGACATTTTTATAAATATATAAATACTTACCATCATAATTTTTCAAACTCACATACATGTAGTCTTTTTCGTGCTGCATTTCCTGCAAATATATATCTTTGATATCCCCTGTACTTATATTAAGCTTTCTTACTATATATTTATTATCACCTACGCATGCAAAATATATATTTCCATCACTATCAAAACACGACTGTCTACACCATTCTGTATATATAATAGTTGATGCTATTTCTGGATACTTCTCATTCATATTACACTGAATAACAACTTTATCTGTTGACACATCAATCTGCTCTGTATAATATCTATACTCATCAGCTGATATTCCACTCAGCCAGTTAACATATAGCTTATCTTCTATTGGATATAATGAAATCACTTCGTGATAATAATACCCACTCGCATACTGTTTTACAATATAAGCCTGCCCATCTGCATCTATAGGCACTGCACACAGATATATCTGATTATCTCCGGATATTTCATAATATAATTTACCATTAGTTAAACAGGCACTGTTATCATTTTTATTAACTGACAGCCCATTTATTGATAGCGTCTTCTCTTCTTTCTTATCTCTCATTGTCTTATCATAGGAAACAAGTATATCTTTTTCTGTAGTCCTCTCAATCATATATAATCTTTGGTTATGATACCATATCTTATTTCCCAGACAGGCATCCTTAGACATATATGCCTCACACTCTTCTGTCCTATGGTCACAGTCCATCTTTGAACATAATGGTATGGTCATATCTTTCACCATATCATAATAATATATATACGAATTCCTATTATTATTAACAGGCGCACCGGCTATATAATAATATCCGGTCTCTGATGCCGCCGCATTATCCGACATATAATACTGTGGTGCATTGTCATCATATACATATGAGGAATACTTATAATCCTCAGATGATGTCTGACTGTTCGTCTTTCCAGAACACGCTGTCATAACTAATGCTGTTGTAACTGTCATCATAATTAATAATATCTTTTTCATAGCCGATACGCCCCTTTCCATAATCAACATTTTAGATATTTTATTATTCTAACCAGTAATCAATATTCCCCCATTCATCAACACTAAAATTGAAATATACATATCCCTCATAATCACTATCTCCTAAATAACCTGTATAATGGAATACATATGTTGCCATTGATGTTGTATATCCATATTCATCTACGTAATCCATATTACCTATAATAACATCACCATAATCACTCCATCCTCGTGGAGTTATATTTATAACCCAGCCATAAGAACCCTCATCATATGCATATTCAACATCAGCCGTTATAGAAATATCCACACTATGTGAATTGTCAAGTACATAATTGGAAGTAGCTGTTACCGTTACTGCACCACCCTGTGATGCGGATGCCTTCTGTGGATTAATAAATACTACAACAGCAATAAATGCTATAATAGCCGCTGTTGCCATTTTACCTATTCTCTTTATTCTCATAATATTCATAATATTTTCTCCTTTCGGTAAATATCTTTAGTTACTCGGTTACTAACTAAATATTATCTATACCTCCTCCCTTCTTAATTAAATTTAACTCTTTGTTGCAATAATACTAAATATTAAGAACTGAGCTCTTGGTTCTTTATAATTAATGCACAAAGTATTTATACCACAAGTCTAACTCATTAGACCTATCCTGTCAATTAATTTTACTTTTATTTATTACATATTAGCTACCACAATGTTCATTCCCATTATGTTATTAATCATAATATCTATCTATTATTTCATAATCTACACTTGTTTCACCATAACAATCTGCGTATGCTTTTATCTTATATTTTATATTTAAACCGTCAGAGTTGCTTATCGTGCAATATCTTACTCCGTAATCTTGATATATTTGAGCATTCTCATCTATTACAGCTGAATAACCGTCACAACATTCCACATTTAAATATATCCAGTCCATACTTACCCAAACTCCATCAGCATATTCATATGAAATAATAACTTTTACATAAGCACATACTTCTCCTGTATTATCTATTAACGCTATATGATAAGTAACATTATCTTCATATAACCTCCTATCCAAATCAATCTCTTCAATATATGAATTCATAAATTCACTTTCTCCTGCTTTTACATTACAAATCATAGAATTAACCGAAATTATTATAAATAAAACTAACCCTAATAAAAATTGTACTCTTTTTTTCATACTTAACTCCTCTCTAGACTCCTATTCACCTTAAATTACCTATCTAAATGTTATTCACTTGGAAAAACAATCCATATCGTAACCCCGCTATCTCTTGCATTAGCTGGGTCAAACTCCTGATATGACTGGACATATTGTCCACCCGTTCCTAATACTTTCCCATCGACTTCCTTCTGCTCTGTCTTAATTACCTCATCTTCTGCCTGTTCTTCATCTTCTATCTGTACGCTCTCATCTGTATGCTCTATCTTTTCAATAACATCTGTACTTCTATTAACTTCATTACCGCCGGCTTCTACATACTGCACCGTAGGCTTTATGAATAATGCAGCCATAACAACCGTCAATATCAGTAATGATACTGCCACCTTGCTGGTACTGGCACTTTGAGGCTTCATTATATTACCTATTCTATTAATCGTAATTCTGTAATCATTATTAAATCCCAGCACCCTTACTTTTGTCACATTGCCTTTATAAGCACTATTTAACAATATATTGGCATATTTCTTACTCCAGTCCTCATCGTCCCTATGTCTGTTACAGCAGTCATAATCACAGCTTAACTCTATATATTCTGCATAATACTTATAAAACATCCATACCAGCGGATTGTACCAATATATAACCGCTGCTATGCCTGTTATTATCTTGATAATATGATGTCTGTGGCGTATGTGCGTATACTCGTGCTCATAAAGATATGGTACGTCTTCATCATTGACTGCATATGATATATAAACCTTAGGTCTGACAACACCATATACCAATCCAGAAGATATATAATCACTTCTGTATACTTTCACTCTTTTACCGCCAGCTAGTATCTCCTGTGGAATACTTGTAGATAATCCGTTCCTGAATTTCATATCAGCTAACATATTATGTAGAAATATCACAACAATTCCAAGCAGCCATATGACCGCTAATATTTCATACATATTTATTGTTATTCCCGTCACACTATCTGTGTAACTCACTTCTGACAATATGTCTGTTGATACTATTTTTATATTGAATCTGATTGACAGTGGTATCAGAATTCTGACCCACACTAAAGACATTAACAGCAGCTTAAGCTTCGCTGACTTTATACGCATTAATCCGCATATCAGCAGGCATATTAATATAGCTGCCATTACTCTGATATTATTCTCCAAAATGTCTGTATATAACTTTAACCCCATCATATGTATACCCCCACTCACTGATGTATACGGATTGCCCTAAGCCTTCCACTTTACACAATCCCCATTGTGTTATTTATCTAACCCAAATTGCCTTACTATCTCCTGTCTTTCCTCGTCCGTTATCCCCCTTGCACGAACAAAAGCCGCCACAAATTCCGGCAGCGAACCGTCAAATCTTGAATCTATGGTATTCACGCTCTCTATTGACTGTGCATCTTCTTTCTTAATTATAGATGTGACTATTGCATTCTCGGACTTTATTATTCCGCGGTCACTCAGTCTTTTTATAACTGTATATGTGGTTGACTTCTTCCAGTCAAGCTTTTCCCTGCATAATCTCACCAGCTCTGTGCTCTTAACCGGTTCATTCTCCCACAATATCTTACAGAAGTTATACTCACTTTCATATATTACTGGCTGCATATTAATCTGCACCTCTCTTATCTGATATTTATAGCCTTAGTCTAAGTCACTAAACCTTATTTGTCAATATATATTTTCACAAATATTTATACGTCAACCCAAAAACTGTAAATATTAAAAAATCAGGAGAAAATTCGCACAACTGTAATTTTCTCCTGATATATTAAAGTTCTATATTAGTTCTTCTCAACTGCAAGTACAACCTTCTCACCATTGATATCCCAATCCTTAGTGAAGCCTGCTGTCTTACCTGTTTCTATAGTATTTGCAAGAACAACGCTCTTGATCTGTTCTTCATTCTTCTTCATAAGGTCTGCTAACTTGTCATTACCATCTACATATACAGTAATCTTGTCCATAACCTCAAATCCAGCATCCTTACGCATAGTCTGAATCTTGCTTACGATTTCTCTTACGAAGCCTTCCTCGATAAGCTCTGGTGTAAGGTTAGTATCCATAACAACTGTAATACCCTTGTCAGAACTTGCTACAAAACCTTCCTTCTGAGTCATCTCTATAAGAACATCATCCTTCTCAAGAACGATATCTTCACCATCAGCATTGATTGTAAATGAACCCTTAGTATTAAGCTCATCCATAGTTGCATTGCCATCAAGTGTTGAAAGCGCAGTTCTTATAGCATTAAGATGCTTGCCATACTTTGGTCCAAGTGTCTTTAACTGTGGCTTGAATGAGTACGAAGTAAATGCTCTTACATCATCTGTATACTCAACTTCCTTAACATTAAGCTCATCTGCTATGATAGCTGTAAAGTATTCGTTTAACTTCCAGTCAGCCTTGATGTACAGCTTGCCGATTGGCTGTCTGTTCTTGATATTAGTTGAGTTACGGCATGCTCTTCCGATAACAACAGCATTTAATACATCTTCCATGTTATCTTCAAGTTCCTTGTCAATCCATTCTTCCTTGACTTCTGGGAAGTCGCAGAGGTGGATACTGATAGGAGCTGTCTTGTCTATACTGCATACAAGGTTTCTGTAAATGCTTTCTGTCATAAAAGGAATCATAGGTGCTGCTGTCTTGCAAAGTGTTACAAGTGTTGTGTAAAGAGTCATATAAGCATTAATCTTATCCTGCTCCATACCCTTTGCCCAGAATCTTTCACGGCATCTTCTTACATACCAGTTAGAAAGCTCATCTACAAAGTCCTCAAGTGCTCTTGCTGTTTCTGTAATCTTGTAGTTGGCAAGATTATTATCAACAGTCTTAACAAGAGTATTAAGCTTTGAAAGAATCCATTTATCCATAACTGGAAGCTTATCATACTCAAGTGTGTACTTAGTAGCATCAAAATCATCTATGTTAGCATAAAGTACAAAGAATGCATATGTGTTCCAGATAGTTCCCATGAACTTTCTCTGACCTTCTGTAACAGCCTTGTCATGGAATCTGTTAGGAAGCCAAGGTGCTGAATTCTCGTAGAAATACCAGCGGATAGCATCTGCACCGTGCTTTTGTAATGCGTCAAATGGATCTACAGCGTTACCCTTTGACTTACTCATCTTCTGTCCATCTGCATCCTGAACGTGACCAAGTACGATAACATTTTCATAAGGTGCTTTATTGAAAAGAAGTGTTGATATTGCAAGAAGTGAGTAGAACCATCCTCTTGTCTGGTCAACGGCTTCTGAAATGAACTTAGCAGGGAACTGTTGTTCAAACACTTCCTTATTCTCAAATGGATAGTGGTGCTGTGCAAATGGCATTGAACCTGAGTCAAACCAGCAGTCGATAACTTCTGGAACTCTCTTCATCTTGCCCTTACATTTAGGACAAGTACAAGTAACAGCATCAATATATGGTCTGTGAAGCTCGATATCATCTGGACAGTTATCAGCATGTTCCTTTAACTCTGCCTTGCTTCCGATAGATAACATTTCTCCACAATCATCACATACCCAGATATTAAGAGGAGTACCCCAGTATCTGTTACGTGAAATTCCCCAGTCCTGAACATTTTCAAGCCATGCACCAAAACGTCCAGTTCCGATTGTTTCTGGTATCCAGTTGATTGTCTTATTATTAGCTATTAAGTTAGCCTTAACTTCTGGGTCACTCATCTTAATAAACCATGATTCTCTTGCATAGTAGATAAGTGGTGTATCACATCTCCAGCAGAATGGATAATCATGCTCGAACTTAGGAGCATCGAATAACTTGCCCTCTTTATCAAGGTCTTTAAGTACTTCTGGGTCTGCCTTCTTAACAAAAAGTCCTGCATATGGTGTTTCCTTTGTAAGTTCACCCTTTCCGTCAACAAACTGTACGAATGGAAGGTCATACTTACGTCCAACCTTAGCATCATCTTCACCAAATGCTGGTGCAATATGAACGATACCAGTACCATCTGACATAGTTACATAGTCATCACATGTAACAAAATGTCCCTTCTTGTGCTGCTTAGCTGCAACATCTGCCGCACACTGATATAATGGCTCATATTCTTTATATTCAAGGTCTTTACCCTTGTAAGTTTCTAATACTTCGTAGTCAACTCCAGCGCCGCTTCCAGCTTCCTTACCTTCTTCGATAACATTTCCGCCTACTGTCTGACCTGCCTTAACTGCAAGTCCACCAAGTACCTTATCAAGAAGTGCTTCTGCCATATAGTAAGTATAGCCGTCTGCTGCCTTAACTTTAACGTATGTTTCTTCTGGGTTCACGCAGAGTGCCACGTTAGATGGAAGTGTCCAAGGTGTTGTTGTCCATGCAAGGAAATATGCATCTTCGCCTACACACTTAAAACGTACTACTGCTGAACGCTCTTTAACAGCCTTATAGCCCTGTGCTACTTCGTGTGATGAAAGTGGTGTTCCACAACGTGGGCAGTAAGGAACAATCTTAAAGCCCTTGTATAAAAGACCCTTATCCCATATCTGCTTTAAAGCCCACCATTCAGACTCGATGAAGTTATCATCATATGTGATATATGGGTTATCCATATCAGCCCAGAAACCAACTGTAGATGAGAAATCCTCCCACATACCCTTGTATTTCCATACGCTTTCCTTACATTTCTTAATGAATGGCTCAAGACCATACTCTTCAATCTGTTCCTTGCCGTCAAGACCTAATTCCTTCTCAAGCTCAAGCTCAACTGGAAGTCCGTGCCCGAAGGAAAGACCGGAATCTCGAAAGCGTACTCGCCTGCCTCGTTCAACGTAACCAAATTTTTCGAATAGTCCCCATGCGGGGCCGGATTTGCATACTGAATCGCCTGACGCATATATTTATAAGGCATATCCGAATGGCCATATTCATACTCCATGTGATAAGCGCCAAAGCCGCACGAAGTGCCATTTACCGCAAAATCGGCCATACCCTGCAACGACATCATCTGTTCACCAGATAAGGTCGTATGAGGTCTACCGCCACTTTTCCAATAAGACTCGAAATTTTCAGTAAAAATAAGCTGATCGGCTTTCCAGCCCACCCGTTCTGCACTTGCCGTACGGCTTGTCAATGATGTATAGCCCATGGTCGCAGACGAGCATCCATAAGCCTGCGAAACACCATAATTACAAAGTTCGGCAATACCCTGATCAAGAGCATCAATGTTACCGTCGATCAGGAACAGACGTCCTGTCCCCGATTTAGGACCGATATATTGGCTCAACTCTTCGCAGAACTTCTTAAACAGTCCGGGCGTGGTATTCAGCGGTCCCAAATGGTCTGCAGCGGTTTCGAAGTCAATATCAATACCGTCATATTGATATTTATCAATTGAATCCTTGCCCCATGCCCTGGCATAGTCTTTAAGGGACTCATCGGTGATCTGACCGTCAACCTTGAACTCTTCGGGAACATCTTTTGCTGAAATGCAGAAAACAACCTTCGTCCCCAATACCTGCTGCACGAAAGCTTTGTCTTCGATCTGCTCCCGGCTCAAACTGTGCCACTGACTCCACATGGAGATAATATCCATCGAGTCGGGTGCACTGCGCAAACGGCTCTGTTCTGAAGCGCCAATAGCTGTCCAAGAACCAAACCAGCCGAAAGCGAGTTTGTGATCCGTTTTCTTGTAAGCACGCAAACGGGCATAATAAACATCGTCACGTACGATGGGCGACTGTAATTCCGGACGTTGGATTTGAACCGGCTCAGGAGTGGTCTGCTTCTCACAGGAAATGAACGCAATTCCACAAACGAGCGGCAACAGAAAATGTTTTATACTATTTTTCATAATGAAATTCATTTGTGATTTCTATTCGACTTTTATCGGGCATCCCACCAAAGTCGGGTACCTCCACTGTCGGGTCCTCCCAACAAGCGCGTCGCAGCATTCACGGCTCCGGCGTTGTTCGCATACTCGCTCTTGGGGAAAATCACCCGTCGAATCTGCTTATTTTTGTCAATCGACGGATCGTTGCTATTTTCGTTAATCGGGAAAAGTTTCGGGAAACCCGTGCGACGGAACTCGGCCCATGCCTCCATCCCATTAGGGTAGAGGGCGATCCACTTTTGAGTAATGATTCGCTCCAACTCATTTCCATCTTCAGCCCACTTCACAGAAACGGTTCCTAATGCATTCTTTGAATACTTGGTCGGATTTTCCGACATATCTATGAATCGGGCAGGGGTCTTCATACTCTGCGCATAATCGGCAGCATCAGATGCGGACAATCCGTTCTCGAGAAACGACAGACGAATGCCCTCTTCATAATCGGATTTGGCCCCGCTCTTATCGCCTTTCAGCAGTTTGAATTCCGCTTTCAGGAAAGCCACCTCCGAAGCAAGCAGCCAACGCATCGGAGTCTCACCGAAAATGTTTGGAGCGGACATCTTGGTATAAAATTTCTGTTCGGTCGACCCCAAACCGTTAACCACACCATGAAAACCTCCTCCGGTAATGGTCGCAGGTTGGAACATCTTCTCGCGGCGCGGATCTTCATAACCATTCAGATACGAATCCATCGAAGCTCCCATACGGGCATCGTTGTAGGAGTTCCAAATCATTTCCAACGGATTGGTGACCGTAATCTGGCGATAAGTCTGCAACAAGGCATTCTCATCCGTCGAGGTGATGACCCCGCCCTCAATGGCTTCCTGCGCATATTGAAGGGCCAGGTCCGGCTCGACATAGCGGATACGCATCGCCAGACGCAGTTTGAGCGAACGGGCAAATTTCAGCCATTTGGCAAAATCCCCGCCATAAACGGCATCAACCTTCACCAACGCTTTGCTGTCGGGCGTTGTAGCAAGAAAATCTTCCAAAACGGAAATCGAATTATTGAGCGTCTGGAAAAAATGGTCGTAAAGTACATCTTGAGCATCATAAGGCGAACGCGCCTCCCCGAAATGGAGCACAGGCAGGGGACCATACATATCGCTGGCCCGGTGAAGAGTCACAACCTTCAGAATATCTCCGACAGCCATCACCTCACCGGCAACCAATCCCTGATCGTAGGCCGCTTTGAGTTGAAGCCATGCAGGCATCACTTGCGTAAATGCAACCGAAAAGACAGTACTGCGCCAATTATTCGTCAAATTATAAACGAGTGGATTGATACCACCCTCCCAATGATTGGCACATGCCATGTAACCGGCATAATGGTCTGCCAACAAGTTCCAACCTGTCTGATAATTATTCACAGGAACCGTCGTTTCACCCGTAGTGGGATACATTGCATCCAGCTCCATGGAGGTGATCAATGTAGTCGGGTCGATTTGCTGTGCGGAATTCGGGTCGGTATTGAAATGCTCGAAATCGCCCGTACAAGATACCATTGTCAACAGCGAAGCCGTAACGAAAGCCAAACCAATTTTGGTTCTATATAAAGTATTTTTCATGATGATTCTATCGTTTTAGAATTGAAGTCTCACGCTGAAACCGATTGTACGGACACTCGGCTGCATGAAAAAGTCGATTCCCTGATAATAAGTGCTTGTCGAAGCGGTCTGTTCGGGATCGAACGGAGCTTTGTTATAAAGCATCCAAAGGTTGCGGCCCACAAGCGACACCGTCGCCTGCATCTTGTTACGGAACCATTTCGAAGGCAGGTCATAACCCAATGAAAGCTCCCGCAGACGCACGTTATCCATATCGTAGACATAACGAGCCAGCATGCCCATACCGTCGCCTGTATTATTAAAGAACTCCTGAGCTCCGGAACCAGGAAGCATCTGATGTTCCGAAAGCTGAATCCCGTTTTCACGAGCATCAACCGAAGCTTCCGAAACCCCGAAGCGGTCCATCAAAGCTTGTGTCACCGACACACCGCGACCGCCGATGCGCGCATCGAACAATGCACCGAGTGAAATACCTTTCCAGGAGAACTGGTTATTCCATCCCAAACGGGCACGCGCATCCGTATTTCCTGCATAAATCCAGGTGTCGGGATCGGTCGTCACCGTATTCGAGTTCGGATCGACATAAATGTTGCCTTTGTCATCGGTTTTAAGACCTGTCACATAGAAATCTCCGATAGAGCCGCCCTTTTTCAACTTAACCCGATAACCTCCGAAATCCATATTCACTTCCGGAAGATTCACTTCAGCTCCCGTTACGGGATCAATCGTTCCTTCGGGAACCAGTTCGCGAATCGTATTGCGGTTCATCGAAAAAGTGAAACTCGTCGACCATGAGAAATTCTTCCACGTGTTCTTATAGCCGGCAACAGCCTCAATACCCCAGTTATTGACTTTACCGGCATTCAAATAGGCCTTCTTGTAACCGGTCGAGGGAGGGGCGTCATAGCAGAACAACTGGTTATAAGTCGCCGTATTATAGTAAGTAAAGTCAGCCCAGATCTTATTGTCGAGAAACTTTGCATTCATACCTACTTCGAAAGATTTGGTACGCTCCGGACGCAAATGCGTAGCAGGAGCGATCGTTTCGGTTGTCACAACCCCTCCCTTGATCGAATAATTCCGTCCCGTAATGTAACGCTGCGGCGGGTTGCCGACCTCGGCGTACGAGGTCCGAATTTTAAGGAACGAAATGCCTGTTTTCGAAAGATCTGCCATCGACGAGATCACGGCAGAAAGGCCTACTGAAGGATAAAAGATATTCAATTCATCCGTAAAAGCCAACTGCGAAGCCCATTCGTTACGAGCCGTCACATCCAGATAAAGCATCCCTTTCCAACCCAGTTGTAACGTGGCATAAACGGCCTGATTCTGATCATGGTAATTCTCTTGACCGGGTAGTGTGTTCAGGTCGCTCGATACGATATTGTTATAAGTGAATTTATTCGGAATACCGGCCAAATGTCCCTCATAACCGACCAGTGAATGTTTGTCATCCGTAAGACTGGCTCCCAAGTTAAATTGCAGGGAAAGCGCTCTGTCGAAAAAACTCTTGTCGATGGACAAAAGGGCATCAGCATAGAGGTTATTATGACTCATTGTATGGTTCAAGTAGTTACCATATTCCGATGCAAAAAGAGTATTCGAAGAGGCATAGATTTTACGCGTATAATTCATCCGCGTGTTGTCCGTACGCACCCGACCGGACAGAGTCAACCAATCGGTAACATTCCATTTGAGCGTAGCATTGAATGTATAACGCTGCATATTATTCTCGAACAGCTCTCGATTGGTAACCCAATAAGGATTTTCCACGCCATTAATGAATTCCAAACCCCAAAATTGTTCGCTGTAACCCAAACCAGCATTATAACGCTCGTAAAGTTGATACTTACGGATATCATCTCCTCGCGGAAACAGATAGACGCCGATCAGCGGATTGTGATAGATACCCTGCACCAATGCATTCCGCGAATACTGCTTCATATAAGTAGCACCCAAATCGAGCGTCAGCTTTTCAGGCAGAAGCACGGCGGAATTCCGCAAGGAAAAATTATAACGGTTGTAGACATTGTTGGGAATAATGCCCCGCGTGTTTACAGAAGCGGCCGAAAAATAAGTCTGATTACGCTCGGTACCAGCGGTGAATAAAGGTTATCTGTGGGCCATCGGCGTCTGGTCGATGGGAGCCTGCATGCACGCCCTCTGCGGCATCGCCACCGAGGCATGGGTGGGGCTTCCCGACGCCGCCGCGCTGCGCGCCGTCGAGGCCGGGTCGGCCCTGGCCGCGACCATCGCCATGGTCAGCATGTATTTCTTCATCGCCGCGCGCTGCATCCTCGCCCTGGGCGAGGCGGGCAACTTCCCGGCAGCCATCAAGGTGACCGCCGAGTACTTCCCCAAGAAGGACCGCGCCTACGCCACCTCGATCTTCAATGCCGGCGCTTCGATCGGCGCGCTGTTCGCCCCGCTGACCATTCCGCTGCTGGCGAAGGCCTGGGGCTGGGAGATGGCCTTCATCGTGATCGGCGCCCTGGGCTTCGTCTGGATGGGCTTCTGGGTCTTCATGTACAAGAAACCCTCGGACCATCCGAAGGTGAATGCCGCCGAGCTGGAGTATATCGAGCAGGATCAGCACGAAGTGGTCGACGGCGAGACGGTCGGCAAGGAGCAGGAGGGCGAGAAGATTTCGTTCTGGAGAACGCTCTCGTTCAAACAGACGTGGGCCTTCGCCTTCGGCAAGTTTATGACCGACGGCGTGTGGTGGTTCTTCCTCTTCTGGACCCCCTCGTACCTCAATTCGCAGTTCGGGATCAAGATGTCCGAAGGGCTGGGCGTGGCGCTGATCTTCACGCTTTATGCCATCACGATGCTGTCGATCTACGGCGGCAAGCTTCCGACGATCATCATCAACAAGACGGGGCTGAACCCCTATGCGGCACGCATGCGCGCCATGCTGATCTTCGCGTTCATTCCGCTGCTGGTGCTGCTGGCGCAGCCCATGGGCACGATCTCGCCGTGGTTCCCGATCATCCTGATCGGTCTGGGCGGCGCGGCGCACCAGTCGTGGTCGGCCAATATCTTCTCGACCATCGGCGACATGTTCCCCAAGTCGGCGATCGCCACCGTGACGGGCATCGGCGGCATGGCCGGCGGCGTAGGCTCGATGATCCTGCAATGGTTCGCCGGCTGGCTGTTCGTATATGCCGACGAAACGGCGATGCAGTTCATGGGTTTCGAGGGTAAGCCCGCCGGATATTTCGTCGTCTTCTGCATCTGCGCCGTGGCTTACCTCATCGGCTGGATCGTGATGAAGACGCTGGTTCCGAAATACAAACCGATTGTATTGGATTAACTTAAAAACCGGACATACAATGATCAAGCAACTGAACAAGTCGACCGTCGAAACGGTCGGCCGTCCCGTTCGCATCCTGCAATTCGGCGAAGGCAACTTCTTGAGAGCCTTCGTGGACTGGCAGATCGACATCGCCAACGAGAAGGGCGTCATGGATGCAGGCGTGGCCGTTTGCCAGCCGATCATCGACCCCGAGCGCAAGGTGCTGGGGATGATCGACCTGATGCACCGGCAGGACAACATGTACCACGTCTATCTGGAGGGCATCGAGAACAAACGGCCCAAGAAGGACGTGCGGCTGGTGAAGAGCATCATGGATTCGTTCAATCCCTATGTGGACTATGCGAAATACGAGGCGTATTTCCTCTCGCCGGAGCTGAAGATCACCATTTCGAACACCACCGAGGCGGGCATCCGCTACGAGGAGGGCGACGATCTGACGGCCTGTCCTCCGAAATCGTACCCCGCCAAGATGACGGCGCTGCTGTACAAGCGGTTCAAACATTTCAACGGCGACCCGACCAAGGGCCTTTGCATCATCTGCTGCGAGCTGATCGAGAACAACGGTTCGACGCTCCACGAATACGTCATCAGACACGCCGAATACCACAAGCTCGGGCAGGATTTCATCGACTGGGTCGAAAACAGCTGCCACTTCTGCGACACGCTCGCTTCAGATCGTATTTCCTTCAATACAGAAGCAGGAAAGACATATACGATCACTGCTATCCCTGATAATACATTAGCTGCAGCTCCTACAGGTCTTAAGGTAACGAAGATCAAAGACGGAGAGACAGTTCTTACATGGGATGCGGTCAAAGCCAGAACAGAAGTATCTTATAATGTATACCGTCAGATTGAAGGCGGCGAGTGGGTACAGGTTCAGACAGAACTGAAAGCGACAGAATGGACAGACACAGACGCTTGGGATGTGCTCGGAACATTGAAGTACAAAGTTACGGCTGTGATCGACGGAAAAGAAAGTGAGTTCAGTTCGGAAGCAACGGTAGATGACTGCCGTAACATGATCGGTATGATCGACGATCAGGACGAACGTATCAAATATACAGGAAGCTGGGGCAACTGGATCAGCCAGGAAGGAAACTACGGCGGTTCAGTGAAATACTTAGAAGACCCGACAGGAACAGAGACAGCGGAACTTACATTCTGCGGAACGGGTATCGAAGTATTCTCCTGTACACAAAACGACAGAGGTAAAGTTGAAATCTCTATCGACGGAGAAGTATGGGCAACAGCAGATACTTATTCGGCAACTCAAAAAAGACAGGCAAAAATATTCTCTACAGAAGAGCATAAAGATAAGACGCTTGAATACGGAATCCATACGGTTAAAGTTCGGGCGATGGGCGAGAAAAATGCATCTGCAAAACTATTTAGTTATCGCCTCTTTTATATATTTAATAAAATTCTTACTAATATATCCAATGCTGCTGTAGTCATAAATCATACCTAAATATTTTTCCTTGAGTGGTAATTCAATATTAAGTTTAAATAAGGTACCATCTTCAAGTTCATCTTTAATATGTTCTTCAGTAAGCATACCAATACCAAAGCCTGCTAGTGTAAAATCTTTAATTAAAGTATTACTACCAAACTCCATATCTGGATTAATAACAATATTATTGTCAGTACAGTATTCATCAAGCCTAATTCTAGTAGAAGCACCTTTAGTTAAAACTAGTAAAGGGAGTTTCTCTAAGTCGTTCTTAGTGATAGTTCTATCTTTCAAATACTTAAATGTTTCATTCGCAGCAAAACAATCATGCAAATCAATTAATTTAAAACTATCAAAATTATTTGGAATATTATATGGCATATTAGTAAAAATAACATCAATTAGTCCCATTTTAGCCTTCTTAAGAAGTAAATCAGTTTTATCAGTAAATATCCTAATATTAACTTTAGGATATTTTTTATGAAAACTTTTAATATATGGCATCAAAAACTCATGAAGAATAGTTCTACTAGCTCCAATATTAATAACACCGGTATCCATGTTAGTTAAAGCATCTAAATCGTTTTCCGCAGAAACTATAAGTTCAACAGCATCTTTAATTTTATTATAAATAGTTTCCCCTGCTTCTGATAAAATAACTCCATCTCTCTTTCTAATAAATAGTGGAGTACCAACTTGCTCCTCTAAAGTTTTAATAGATTTACTGATAGCAGGTTGACTTATCATCATCTCGTTAGCGGCTCTACTTATGCTACTATTTTTAGCAACATAATAAAAGACTTTATATAATTCAAAGTTAATATTCATAAATAACCTCCATCTAAAATATAACTAAAAGTTATATAACATATAAATAATATGTATATTAATTATATCATAAATTATGTTACAATACTAGTGCTTTTGACAAAAAAGCCATTGGAAGGGGGAAAAGTATATGTTAGAAGAATATTTAAAGGCATTATTTTGTCAGTACTGTAATGCTAGAGAAATAAAGAATATTAATTTTGCCGAAATGAAAGATAATGAAGATTTTATAAACTGGATAGTCCAAAATAGACAGACATCAAAAATGTATAAAGATTATCTTTCATATCTTAATGTATCATTATATGATGGAACAGAAGTAGGAAAAGGAAAATATGATAGCATAAGTAGTAAAGATATGAAAATAGTATCATCATATGGAATAACATTGGGAGTATTACCATCAAAATTAATAATAACTGATAGAAATGTTTTAATAGCAACTCCAAGAACAATATCATTAGCGGAAACAAATCTATTTATTACTCATAATCCATATTCATATCAAGATGTATCATCTTGGCATAAAATACATAATTCAGGTATGTATGATATAAGTATAGGAATGTATGGAAACATTTATGATAGAGATAAAAAATCAAAAATAGAACTTCTATCTAAATTAGCAGATAAAATGGATACTGATACAGAATTAACTCAAGATACATTAGGAGATAAATACTTTTGCTCATTAAATAGTAGAAGATATATCAAAAGAAAAATATTAACAAGATAAAAAAGTAAAGAAGGGGATTAGAATGGAAGAAAACATAAAAATATTAAACATGTGGAATGAAAAAGTAAAAACACTAGGTAAACTAAAGTTAAAAGAAGCTCAAGAATTATTCATTGAGATGAAAAAAGAATCAAACATTAAAGAAAAAGAATTAAAAAGAAAAAAGCTAATTGAAGACACATTATATGTACCATTAAATTTTATAAATAAAAATAAGGTTTATTTTACAAATACAATATCATACGATATGAATGATGTGATAAGTACAATTTATGAGATATGGATAGAATTAATAGATGCCGAAATATTTGTATCAATAGATAAATATTCAAATATATTTAACTATAATAGTCTATTTTATACGAAATTATTAGATAAATTACCAATAGCAAAGTATTCTTTTGAAAGAGTGGTTGTTTTAAATACAACAAATTTTGCTGAAATATTAATAAACTACATCAAGTTAAAGGAAATAACTCCAGAGGTAACCTATAATAAATACCTAGACTTTATAAAAAAAGAACTAAATAAAAATAAAGACTTTTTTAAATATTTTCCAGGATACTATTGTTTATATAGTATATATACATTATTAGAAGCAATCACTAACAAACTAACAGAAGTAGATAGTAGCAAGCTATCAAAAGTAAAGATAGATAAATTAAAATATTTATTAATTGATAGGGGACTAACAGATTCAATTCAAACGTTTGAAGAATCTTTGCTAATAGATATAGAAAAAGCCATAATAGAAGATAATTATAATTCACAAATACTAAATACATTATTGAATGGTTTAAATGGAGAAGAAGTAGAACTAATAAGAAAAAGATTCGGTATAGGCGAATATAGATGCCACACTTTAGAAGAAGTAGCAAAGCAAATAAATGTAACAAGAGAAAGAGTAAGGCAAAGAGAAATTAAAACATTAAGCAAGTTAAGAAGAACAGCAGCAAGGAAAAAAGTAAGATATTAGGAGGAAAATAAAATGAAAAAATATAATATAGAAACAGTATATAACTACATAAATGGTGAAGATATAACAGATTTTACATTAGAAGAGCTAGAGTCCAACACTAATTTTATGATAGATGTAATAAATGTATCAAATGACAAAAACTTTTATAATTTTACTGAGGATAATGTAAAAACAGATTATAGATTTGTTAAGTTTATAATTAATAAGTTTAAAGAAGATGAGAATTTAATTACTGTAGTAGCAGACACTTATATAGAAAATCAAGATAATGAACAAAATTATATAGAATTATTAATAATTATGTGTAATCTAATAAAAGACAAAAATAGTAAAAACTACAAAAAATACAAATTTCTTTTAGAGGTTAATCATAAGTCAAAAAGATTACAAATAGAATTAGGAAAATTAAAAATGAATACAGAAGCAGCAGACAATTTAGGAATGGGCTTTCTAATCATTTATGATAGTTTTAATAGTAGTCAGATTATACTAGATTATTATGCTAAAGCAATAATTGAAGATATTTTTGAAGAATATGACATTGTACTTGAAGATTCTCTTCATCAAAGATTTAATACATTTGAAAAAATAGAGAAAATAGGAATCAAAAAATATATATTAGATTTTATAGCGGTCTATGATGAAATGTTATCATCATATTTAAGTAGTCATATCTATTTACTTGAAGATATTTCAAAACAATTAGACAAAATAAAGAATAATTGGAATAAATATATTGAAACAAAAGAAAGAAAAAAATATAATGAAATAATAAATAAAGTACATGAATATATGGAGTATGAAGCAGTTGACTATTATTCATTAAATGAAACAACACTACTATATTTAGTAGCAACTAATCTAGGAATAGAAAAGACTTTATTAAAGTATGATAGTATATCAGAAGAATATTATCAAGAAATAATGGAAGAAGCACATTTTTTGTTAGAAGTATCTAAATTAAGCTTTAATGATAGATTAAATTATAACAATATTAAAAAAATAATACTTGATATTTTGAAAGATACTCAATCCAGTAGTCAAACACCGGAAGAAAAAACAGAAAATTATAAAAAATGTAAGATAATAAAATTAGTTAAAAATGAACAAAGAGATTAGAAGATTCTCTTTTTTCTTTATCCTCTTAAGCCTAGGTCTTAAGAGGTAATTTAGAGCCTATTATATAGTCTCTAAATTAAAAATATTTGTGTTGTATTATTTACAAGTAAATAAATATATAAAATATTGTGCCATTGTAATTAATATGTTATAATTAAGGTGAAAAGGAGGATTAAAATGAAAAAAGAAAATAAGAAACAAGCATTAAGGGAAATGAAGGCTTTATCGCTATCGCTATATGAATTATATTTAGCTCAAGCTAGTGAAAAAATTACTGAAATGAATAGTTATCATGAAAATGGTCATGACAATAGCGGGGGACATCCAGATTATCATTGTAATCAACACGACAACACACCAAGCAGAATGATGAGGTTAGTGTTAACAAAAGATGTCACAAATTAATACATTAATAAAGCCAACAAACGAATGCAATATGCGATGTAAATATTGTTTCGCAGAAAAGTATGGTTATAGTGATTCAATATTAGATTTAAAAATATTAAAAAAATATTTAAAACTTTTGTCTCAAAAATATGATTATATAAACTTGGTGTGGCATGGAGGAGAGCCATTAATGGTTCCATTATCTTATTATGAGGAGGCATATGATTATTGTCAAAAATTAGATTCAAAATTTATATATTCAATTCAAACAAATGGAACTCTTTTGAATAAAGAAAATATAGATTTTTTCAAAAAACATGATACAAGTATAGGCTTGTCATTTGATGGATTAAGCAATAGTAAAACAAGAGGTAACACTCAAACTATTTTAAATAAAATAGAGTTGTTAAAATCTAAAGAAATGTACCCAGGAGCAATTATTGTAGTTAACCAAAATAATGTTAGAAGTTTAATAGAAGAATACGAATATTTTAAAAAACTAAACTTAGGTATGAAAATGAATCCAATGTTTAATGATGGAGCAGCAAAAGAAAATAATTTTTTCAATTTAAATCCCGATAATTATATTCATAGTTTTGTCGAATTTTTCAAATATTGGGTTTTTGATACAGATTGCAATATTAATGTTTCTACATGCATGAATTTTGCTAATTTAATAATAAATGAATATTCTGGTATTTGTACACATAGTTCATGCTTAAAAAAATGGTTATGCCTTGACAGTAACGGACACATATATCCTTGCGATAGGCTGTGTTTAAATGAATATGATTTAGGTTATGTCCCGGAAATGAATGTAATTGATGAAGCTTTTGAAAATGAAAAGTTTATTAAATTGCTGCAAAAAAATATACTAAGAAGACAAACTTGCATTGAAACATGCGAATATTTTAAAAACTGTTATGGTGGTTGCAATGCCAATGCAATTTTAAGTGAGATAAATAATAATGATATTTCTTGTTATATACAAAGAGGAATATTGAGTGAATTAAAAAAAATTATAATCAAATTAGAATGTGAAAAAAACTATGACAAATTAAATTATAATTTTGCAAAAATTCTAATTAAAAAGGAGCGTTAAAATTGAATTATGTATATCATGGAAGTAGTATTCCTAACTTAGAAGTAATTAAAAAACA
>OGZW01000910.1_pt1 | contig 23942 bp, 20 predicted proteins | sample 1577001 | NCBI WGS metagenome assembly OGZW01 (sample SAMEA3541519, study PRJEB24748) | human gut metagenome | biome: human gut; feature: human-associated habitat; material: faeces | place: China | collected 2012 | reverse complement strand
TAGCGCCGGGCTTGAGCGTGCGCTTTATCTCTCGCTTCGCTCGGTGCTTTATTTTACTTTATGCTTGCAATTTACTTTGGCTTGCTATGCTCATTCCTCACTCCTCACTTAAATCCCCCCTCCGACAATTTTTTTACCCAAAACTGTGTTATGTTTAAACTGAGTTTATAAAACCCTATTATAATATCTTTACAATAACAAAAATAGGAGAAAATATATGCTTAGTTTAAAGGACATAAAAAAAGATTATGTCGTTGGTGATTCCACCGTTTCTGCCCTTAAAGGCGTTAGCATTGATTTTCGTGAGAATGAGTTCGTTTCTATCCTCGGCCCGTCAGGCTGCGGAAAAACCACTCTTTTGAACATTATCGGCGGCCTTGACAGATATACCAGCGGTGACCTTAACATTAACGGCAAATCTACCAAGGATTTCAAGGATTGCGACTGGGATTCCTACAGAAACCATTCCATAGGCTTCGTGTTCCAGAGCTATAACCTTATACCGCACCAAACAGTGCTTTCAAACGTTGAGCTTGCTTTGACCCTCTCAGGTGTTTCAAAGTCAGAAAGACGTGAAAGAGCCGTCAAGGCTCTCGAGCAGGTGGGTCTTGGCGACCAGCTCCACAAAAAGCCTAATCAGATGTCAGGCGGTCAGATGCAGAGAGTTGCCATTGCAAGAGCACTTGTGAATGAGCCTGACATTCTGCTTGCAGACGAGCCTACAGGTGCGCTTGATACTGAAACAAGCGTGCAGATAATGGAGCTTTTGAAGAGCATTTCAAAGGACAAGCTTATTATAATGGTAACGCACAATCCTGAGCTTGCAATGAAATATTCTTCAAGAATAATCAAACTTCTTGACGGAAAGGTCATAGACGATTCCGACCCTCTTGACAAGAATGTTGTTGAGCCTATCAAAAAGCCTGAAAAAGAGCCTACAAAGGCTGACAAAAAGGCGGCGAAGAAAGAGCGCAAAAAGCTTAAAACTTCCATGAGCTTCCTTACTGCACTGTCTTTGAGCCGAAACAATCTTATGACAAAAAAGGCAAGAACGCTTCTTACCTCTTTTGCAGGCTCTATTGGTATAATCGGTATCGCACTTATTCTTTCTATCTCAAACGGCGTTCAGTTTTATATAGATCAGGTGCAGTCTGATACACTTTCAAGCTATCCGCTTCAGATAACAAAGACCACCGCAAGTATAGGCGAGATAATGAACACCATGGCGAAAAACCATGAGGATTCAGCAAACCACGATAAAGACAAGGTCTATTCTCAGAATGCCATGGGCGAGATGATAAATACTCTCATGGAAGAAACAAAGGTCAACAATCTGGAGAAGTTCAAGAAATATCTTGACGATAACAGCGACCTGAAAGACCTTACAAGCGATGTTCAGTACACATACGCCACTACACTTAACGTTTTCACGGAGAGCGACAGCGGTGTAATGCAGGTCAATCCGTCAACGCTTCTTGAAGATATGGGATATATGTCCTCAACTCAGATGGAAGCAATGTCCATGAGTGGCTCAATGGGTGGCATGATGGGCATGGGTACTGACGTATGGAGCGAAATGATAGATAACGAGGAGCTTATCGACAAGCAGTATGACGTTATCGCAGGACGTTTGCCTGAAAAGTATAACGAAGTTGTGCTTGTAGTTGATAAGAACAACGAGATAAACGACTATGTGCTTTATTCTCTCGGGCTTCTCGACCCAAGCTCGCTTAACGGCATAGTAAGACGTGCCATGGCAGGAGAGGATATATCCGTTGACAGCGAACAGCACGTTTACACCTATGATGAGCTTCTTGACCTGAAATTCAAGGTCGTTCCTACACCTGATCTCTATAAGAAAAAAGACGGTGTGTGGGAAAATATGACAGGCGATGAGAGCTACATGAAAAAGGCTGTTGCAAACGGCACAGAAATAAGTGTAGTCGGTATCCTGCGACCTGACGAGGACGCCTCTTCTGCTTCCATAAGCGGTGCCATAGGCTATCGTCATGACCTTATGACATATCTTATCGACGAAGTAGATAACAGCGAGATAGTAAAAGAGCAGATAGCAAATCCTGACATAGATGTTTTCACAGGACTTAAGTTCAAAACGGACGAGGCTTCAGCAGGTGCAGACAGCAGTTCAGAAACCGTTTCCGACAGCACAGCCGATACAGAAAGCAAGGCTGACAAAACAGCAGACAGCTCCGACGCAGATAAGAAGGCTGGTTTGGTTGCAGGCGACAGCTCTATGGAAATTCCTGAGGGAATGACCGAGGGGCAGTATAAGGCTCTTATGGAGCAGAGCGGTGCTTCCGATACAGGCGAGCTTGCAGATATGGGCATGAATGCCATGGGTTCAATGGATATGTCAGCAATTCAGGGCGGTGATATGTCATCGCTTACCGAAACTCAGAAGAAGTATATAGCTTCACTTTCTGACGAGCAAATGGAGCTTATGAAGCAAATGCTCAAAGAACAGTCCGACACAAATGCGGATCAGCTTGCAAACAGCGGAAAATATTCCACTTCAAACTATGACAACAACATGAAAACTCTTGGCTATTCAGTTGTTGAAGACCCTGACAGCATAAATATCTATCCTGTGGACTTTGCTTCAAAGGAAAAGATAATAGATATTATCGACGATTACAACGACAGTGTTGGCGAAGAGGACAAGATAGAATACACTGACTATGTGGGTCTTATGATGAGTTCTATCACGTCTATCATAAATGCTATCAGCTACGTTCTTATCGCATTTGTTGCAATTTCACTTGTGGTATCATCTATCATGATAGGCATTATAACCTACATCTCAGTTTTGGAAAGAACAAAGGAGATAGGTATTCTGAGAAGTATAGGTGCTTCAAAGAGGGATATATCAAGAGTGTTCAATGCCGAAACAGTTATCGTGGGATTTGTGGCAGGTGCATTGGGAATAATTATCTCCTATCTGCTCACAATACCGATAAACATGATAATCGCACATCTTACAGACGTGCCGATAAGAGCTTCAATACCTGTCAGTGCGGCAGTTATACTCATTGCAATAAGCGTTTGCCTGACGCTTATCGCAGGTCTGTTCCCGTCAAGAGTGGCGGCAAAGAAAGACCCTGTTATCGCACTGAGAACAGAATAGTTTATTTTAGATCCCAAGGAGGTAATCACTGTGAAAAAGCTTACAGCAGAAAAAATTGACAACATCATGGGCACAATGAGCTGCATCGTAACAGGTCTTTGTCTGATGGCTCTCATTATGATGGGACATTGCTGATTTCCTGACATTTCCATAACAAATTCCTATATAAGCTCTGCCCGTCATACCATTTTGGTTGGCGGGCAGTAGTTTTCTTGTGAATTGGTGCGGTATGGCTTAGAATATTCTATAAACCGTCACAAATTTTACACAATAATAGGTTATTATATAAGCAAAGAATATGAATTAAGGTAGCAACACTCAAGGATTGTATGCAAGCAGATTGCGTGCAAAACCTACAGGCGTTCCTTGTGCGGTGCTGCCTGAATAGGAGGGAATGACTATGGCAAAAATACTTGTTGTAGACGATGAGATAAAAATAAGAGAGATAATCAAAGAGTATGCCGAGTTTGAGGGATATGAAGTAGCTCAGGCTGAGGACGGTATGCAGGCTGTGGAAATGGTGAAAAATCAGGATTTCGATATCATCATAATGGACGTTATGATGCCTAAGCTTGACGGCTATTCAGCTTGCAAGGAGATAAGAAAAATAAAGCAGATACCTGTTATAATGCTTTCCGCAAGGGGCGAGGAGTATGACAAGCTTTTCGGCTTTGAGATAGGCGTTGACGATTATGTAGTAAAGCCGTTCTCGCCAAAGGAGCTTATGGCAAGGATAAGGGCGGTGCTTAACCGTGCGTCAGCTTCTCAGCGCACTGAGGACGTTATAAGATACGAAGGATTAGAGATAAACTTTACAGCCCGTGAGGTAAAGATAGACGGGAAGAAGGTTTCCATGACTCCGAAAGAGTATGACCTGCTTTTCTATCTGGTGAAGAACATGAACATTGCGCTTTCAAGAGAGAAACTTCTTGAAGAGGTATGGGGCTTTGATTTTTACGGTGACGACAGAACTGTGGACACTCACATAAAAATGCTGAGAAACAGCCTTGGAAAATACCGCAATCTTATTGTTACTCTGAGAGGAATGGGATATAAGTTTGAAAAGATCCAGTAAGCTTGCAGAAGTCAAGGAAAAAGTCAGCAATAAGACGGCGGAGATAAAGGCGAAAAGAAGTCTGCGGTCATATGTGTGGATGTATTTTATCTTCTTCACGGCTTTTATTCTTATTCTTATTTGGCTTTTTCAGTATTTTTTCTTGGAAAGATATTATCAGTCGGCGAAGATAAGAGATATTACAGACGCTGCAAATCAGATAATCCAAGCATATGGCACTGACCAGCAGGAGGTAACGAACCGCTCGCTGGCTTTTGACAACAGCCTTTGCATTGTTATAACTGACGAAATGGGCAATCCTCTTGTGATGGAAAACAACATGGGAGCATATTCGCACCTTAACAAAGTCATAAATAAGGGCTATGGCATCGGACTTTTCAAGATGATATCTCAGTTGAAGCAGTCGGACGATAACTACATCACAAAAATTGCTCAGAATGAGAATTTCAAGAGCAAGGAGATTTTTTACTGCACGTCTATCTACACTGACGATTCGGATAAGCAGGCGTATCTTTTCATTGAAAGCTCAATAGAGCCTATAGATTCCACTGTAAGCATTATAAGAGAACAGCTCATTTATATCACTATCATACTTTTTGAACTTGCTTTTATTGTAACTATGTATATCTCAAAGCGACTTTCAAAGCCTATCGTTGACATTACGAACACGGCAAAGAAATTCGGCGAGGGGGATTATGCAGTGGAGTTCAATGGTCATGGCTATTGTGAGATAGAGGAGCTTTCCACGGTGCTTAACAATGCCAAGGACGAGATACAAAAGGTATCGGAGCTTAGGAAAGACCTTATTGCGAACATATCTCACGACCTGAGAACACCGCTCACTATGGTAAAGGCTTATGCGGAAATGATAAGGGACTTGTCGGGGGATAATCCTGTGAAGAGGCAGGAGCATATCCAAGTCATTATCGACGAGGCTGACAGGCTTTCAAGTCTGGTAAATAATCTGCTGGAGCTTTCAAAGCTGGAGTCGGGCAATGCGGAGCTTAAACTCACGGACTTCTCTATAGTTGACAAGCTCAATGACTGCATGACTCGATATCAGATACTCATAGAGCAAAATGGTTATGATATCAAGTATATTCCGGACGAGGACAGAGTGATAACGGCGGACATCGCAAAGCTGGATCAGGTAATTTATAACTTTATAAACAACGCTATAAACTACACGGGTGACAATAAGGTCATTCGTATCAAGCAAATAAACAAGGCTGATGTGGTTCGTATTGAAGTAACAGACAACGGAAAGGGTATTTCTAAGGAACTTCTGCCGAAGATATTTGACAGATACTACCGTGACGCAAAGGTAAAGCGTGACGTGGTAGGCACAGGACTTGGACTTTCCATTTGTCAGGAGATACTCAAAGCCCACGGCTTTGCATACGGCGTTCAATCGGAGGAGGGCAAAGGCTCGACCTTCTGGTTTGAAGCAAAGATCGCAAAGCAGGAGAGCAAGACTGTTCAGAAAATGGAGAGCAGGCTTTCGCTCAGCGGGCTTGAGGAAAAATAGGGTAAAATATAAGAGTGCATTATCTGATGAGGTGGTAATGCACTCTTTTTTTATTATATCAGCGTCTGCCATGGTGAAATAACAAAGTTGGGTTTATAAATAATGATCCATGAGCGGTAATAAAAAAACCGCCTTACATAAAGTAAAGCGGATCGGGTGCAGGGGCAAGCCCCTGAATTTGTAAAAGTGACACACAAATTATCACAGCGGTGACTTCGTGTGTTTACAAAAAAAACTTGACGGGAAATGCCCGCCACGGAGAAACAATGGTTGGGTTTTAGATAAAATTGATGAGCGGCAATAAAAAACCGCCTTACATAAAGTAAAGCGGAATTGGGTGCAGGGGCACGCCCCTGCTGGTGGAGGTGAGGAGAATCGAACTCCTGTCCGAAAGCCTATCCCCACGAACTTCTACGAGTGTATTCTGTTATTGCGGAAAACTCCCGTTCCCTTGCACAAAGGCAAACAGACACGCCTGTGTGTTTGGTAGGCTGTGATACATCACAAGGCTACAGCCGTCGCTTTGTAACGTTCACCACTGATCGACGCCTTTACCAAAGCCGTGGTACTCTAAGGCAAGACGAGCGCTGACTTAAGCAGCAGCTAATTCAAAATTATCGTTGTCGTCTAATTTTAAAACGTACGCCGTTTAAAGAGTGTGCGCTCCTCTACTCGCTTATCGTGCTTCAAAACCCCCGTCGAAACCTTTACACCCCCATGTTAGTTTCGCTCTTTCATGGCACGCTCTATGTCACGCTGTGCGGCTTTCTTTGCCATGTCGTCACGCTTGTCATAAAGCTTTTTACCTTTGCAAAGCCCAAGTGCAAGCTTGACTCTGCTGCCTTTGAAATATAGCGACATCGGGATAAGCGTAAGACCCTCCTGCTGTACCTTTCCGAACAGCCTCAGTATCTCACGTTTGTGGAGCAGCAGCTTTCTCTCTCGGCGTGGATCACGGTTGAAAATATTGCCGTGTTCATAAGGGGATATGTGCATACCCTTGACCCACATCTCTCCGTCCTCAATAGAACACCAACTGTCTTTCAGATTGACGCCGCCATTCCTTATAGACTTGACCTCTGTTCCCACAAGCTCGATACCACACTCTATCTGCTCAAGCACGAAATAATCGTGACGTGCCTTTCGGTTGTCGGCAATCTGCTTTGTGCCTTTTTTGTCTATCGCCATACTGCTCACCTCCCGTGGAATATTATTATAACACCATTTCATGCCTTTGTCAACAGGCAAAGAGTTCAAAAAATTGTACAAATGGTCGTAATGTTTAGATTTTTACGCATCTCTGTGTGTGCTTATGTGCAAATTCGAGTATTGAAATAGCTTTTATGGTGTGATATAATATTAGGTGTGAGAAATAGTTAGTTGAAAGATGAGAGAAGATCCGGTATGAAAAATAAGAAAATAGATATGTTAAACGGTCCGCTTGTGGGCAAGATCGTTATTTTTGCACTGCCCCTTGCATTGTCAAGTATTTTGCAGCAGCTTTTTAACTCCGCTGACCTTGCGGTGGTGGGCAGATTTGACAGCGACAAAGCCATGGCGGCGGTTGGAAGCAATTCTTCATTGGTGAACCTTATTGTAAGCCTTTTTCTGGGGCTTTCTGTCGGTGCAAACGTTGTGGTGGCCAGGCTTATAGGTCAGGGGAGAAAAGATAAGGCAAACGAGGCTGTACATACGGTGGTGCTTTTGGCGGTCATAAGCGGATTTATCATACTGGGTGTAGGCGAGATACTTGCACCGATACTTCTTGGCATGATGAATGTGCCTGACGATGTTTTAAAGCTTGCAACGCTGTATCTCAGGATATTCTTCTTTGCAATGCCTTTTATCGAGATATATGACTTTGGTTCGGCAGTGCTTAGGAGCAAGGGCGACAGCACCAGACCTCTTTACGCTCTTATCACCGCAGGCGTTATAAATGTTATTCTGAACCTTGTTTTCGTGATCGTGTTCAAAATGGGCGTGGCAGGCGTTGCAACGGCAACTGTTATATCAAACTTTTTCAGTGCCTGCATGATACTTTACTTTCTTACCCACGAGGAGGAGATGCTAAGACTCGATTTCAGAAAGCTCAGGATACGCTGGGAATATCTCCTCGGTATCATAAAGATAGGCTTGCCGGCTGGTTTGCAGAGCATGGTTTTCTCACTGTCAAACGTTGTGATACAGGCGGCGATAAACAGCTTCGGTTCAGACGGTATCGCCGGAAGCACAGCGGAACAGAATTTTGAGTTCATGGCATATTTTGTGATAAACGCTTTCGCTCAGACGGCGACCACATTTACAAGTCAGAATTTTGCGGCTCAGGATAAGGAACGCTGTAAAAAAATATACAGGCTTTGCACCTTTATCGGGCTTGCAAGCTGTCTTGGGCTGAGTCTGATATTCCTTATTGGCAGACACCTTTTTATACAGATCTTCTCAACGGACGAGAACGTTATACACTATGCAATGATAAGAATGTGGTCAGTTTGCCTGCTGGAGCTTCTTACGGGAGTTTACGAAATATCGGGCGGCTGTCTTAGGGGAATGGGTCACTCTATGACACCTGCGGTCATAACTGTGCTTGGCACCTGCGTGTTCAGGCTTGTGTGGGTGAACACGATCTATGCGGCTCACAGAAGCTATCTTATGCTTATGATAGTTTACCCTGTTTCCTGGGTGATAACAGGCACTGCGGTAACAGTGGCTTACTTTATCATACGGCGCAAAGAGTTTGCACAGATAGGAAAACGCAGGGCGGATATTATTTGATAGACAGGCGACAATTCAGATAGACGTGGGAAGGGGCAAACGCTGTTCGCCTCTACAGAAAAAGATAAATCTGCACTCTGAAAGCTTTGGAATTTTCGGGGTGCAGATTTTTTTGAAAAAAGTCGCAACTGTCCAAAAAAAGTTACCACAAATGGTTTTTAGTGTGATATAATACATACATCAGGAACGAACAAAGACTTCTGCACGCTCCTTCTAAATTGTTTAAATTGTGTTTTATTTGTTATCTTATGGTGTTTACTACTCTTTTGTTTGATTTTGTTTTGGTTTTTGAAACTTTGCGATGTTTTCATAATACCCCTTTACTGTGTTCCTGAGAGCAGAAGTCATTTTTTTACCGCAGTTCTTTTTGAACTGCGGTATCTTTTTTTATGTGTTACATAATCTTATAAAAATAGGTGTCATGCTTTTGATACAAAGCCTTTTCGCAGAAGGGGGATAAGTATTCCGCCAATGGAGTTGCCAAGGGACATTATAATAAGGTAGCCAAAGGCTTTAATGCTCCATAAGTCTGCTATGGTAAAGAAATACATATTAGCGACGCAGTGTTCAAAGCCGCTGAGGATAAAGACCACAACGGGGAGAAATATTGCAAGTATCTGTCCCACAGGGTTTTGGATAGTTTTATAGCCGTCTGCGGCAACGAACATAAGTATTCCGCAGAAAAATGATAGGATAAAAACGCTTGTGATATTATCCCCAAGCTTTATATTGCAAAGCTCTGTGGCTTTGTCGTTTATGGTGGATATGCGTGTTTGGGTAATAAGCAGGGCGGAGAGGACAGCTCCTGCAAAATTGCCGAGCCATATCAAACCAAGCTCACCGAGATAAGAGGGTTTGTTTTCCACTGCATAGCCGACTTTTCCTGTGAAGAGATCAAATCCAAAGGACAGTATCACAAACAGTCCTATGCCGAAAAGAAACGCTACCAGATATTTGTTAGGGCAGGAAAGATAGACTGTTCCGCCTATGGCTATCGCCACGCCTGTGAGCAAAGAACGCAGAAATATGTCGATAATTTTTTTCATGTAAATTCTCCTATAATTTTTTTGTGACAAAGCACTGTGTTATTATACTATATTATAATGGCTGTTTCAACAAAAAAGTGGCATTGTTTACACTTATTTTGATTTTTGTTTCCAAGTAAGCCATGGGTAACATGAACTTTGTGACATATTTCTTGTGATATGGGAGATATGCAATGTGAAGAATAGTCAGAACAGATCCAGCATACTGTCAAGATAAATTTGCTCTCTGACCTTTAGCTGATGTTCGGGTCTTGTCATATAGTAGAGCAGAAATTCAAGTATCAGGGCACTTCCAAGGCTTCTGCCCTCTATTTTGAAGTTTGAAAATCCCATGGGAAGATAGGTGTTTTGGATATCCTCTATGCCGATAAAGGCAGGGCTTTCCATGGCTTTTGAAAAGCGGTAGCCCTCTGAGGCATTGGGTGCTTTGCAAACATGGTCGGGGCAGTTTTCACCGAGATTTTTGCGGCTGACGTTTTCATAGCAGTTTTTTCGGTCTGCACAGCCTATATAACAGCACTCGTTGCAAAGAAACTCCACTTTGTTTTTCTGCTGAGAGGAGAGTGTAGAGAGCTTATCAAAGGCTTTGTTTAGGCGAAAGTCGGGGACTACATAGGAAAAATCGTCACGGTCAAGCTCGTTTACAAGCTGAGAAAACTCGGTAAGGACTTTTGTGGTAGAGGACACAAAATAGAGATGGGGATAATTCTCTTTCAGATATGAAAGAAGCAGGTCGGAGCATATTATCACACCATTTTGTGGAGGCGGGCTTTGGGAAAACAGCCTGCAAAGGTCGTTGCACTTTTTGTCTGAAAGGTGTTCTTCTCTTAGCAGGGAATTGCTGAAGGTCAGCCGTGAGGAGATGTTATATTCTTTCATAAGGTCGAGGACTTCTCGTGGAGAATGTTCGCCGAAGCCTGCTCGTCCGCCGCCCCATATACAGTCGGCAGGTGCGCCATAGACAGAGCCTATTTCGCACCAGTCATAGAAATAATCTCTATGCTCACGGAATATAGGCAGGAAAGCGGCGTAAAGGTCATAAAACTCGAAAAGCCCCGGCAGGTGGTAATATGCTTTACTGGTCATGTGGGGTCACCTCTTTTTTTTATCATTATAGCATGGCGGGGGTGGGAAGTCAAAGTTATTTTTCCATTACTACTATCTTGTTTGAGATATTGCTCACAGGCTTTATCTTTTTAAGAAGCTTTGGTTTTTCATTCATATTCATTTTCTTCCTCCTGTGGTGTTATTAAGATAGCTGCGACTAACTCGTTCTTTTTTTATGATAGCACATTGAGGGGAAAATGTCAATAGAGGTGGGGCGGATAGGGGAGTTGGGGCAGAAAAATACCGATACAGGGGAGCTGTATCGGTGGATATATCTGAAGTTAGTTATTGTTATATCAATAATCTCCCAATATCATTAGAATGTCTTTACCGTATTTTAGGCATTTGGCATCACCAAAGCCTTTTATTGATTTTAGTTCTTCTAAAGTTTGAGGATTAGTTTTTATTATCTCTTCAAGCTGAGCATTATTAAAAATGAAATATGGCTTGATTTTTTCCTTAACACTTTGTTTGTAGCGATAGTCTTTTAATGCTTTATATACAGGTGAATTTTCAATGCTGTCAAAATATGTGTTTTTAATTGGCTCTTCCTTTACAGTAACTGTTTTTTCCTCATTGACTTCAAGCTGATATTTGGCAGTATAGTCAGTAGTATTTGGAATGCTGCTTTGCAGAAAGAAATCAGCCAATTCTTTCATTTGCTTATCTGACATATTTTCGTTTCGGCTTTCGTCATTCAGTCTTTTTATATAGCTGTTAAGTCCGTCAACTTTAACTATCTTGGATTTTATATCCTTAGGTGCATACTTCATGTCAATTATGGTTTTTGGATTAGCTAAAACAACTACTGACTTATATGTATCGTCAAAATAATGTTCAAAAATAGCCTTGGTGAGTAAGCCTTTAGTGTTTCGACGCTTTTCTTTTATCATATCCAAATGACGCTGATTTTGAGTTATAGGGCTATATATACCTTCTTTATGATAGCGTTTTCCAAATTGAATGGTTCTAGTGAAATCTCCCTGATTATTAACAGTAATATTTCCATAGAGGTTTTTGCACTCAATTATCAGTATCACTTTTCGTGTGATTACTATATAGTCTATCTGCGTTGTAAGTCCATTTTCTTCAAAGAAAATATCGTGAAGAATATACATAGGCATATGACTGTTTTTCAGCTCAAATATCAATGCCTCTTCGCCTTTTATGCCATAGTAAACAAGTTTTTTGTCCTGTTCTATTTGTTCCTTGACACTTTCGGGTGCAAGCTTTGAATAAAAGTCCAACTGCTCAAGTTGTTTTTTCGCACTGCTGTCCTCTTTTAGTACCACAGGTTCACGAAGTTTATCAAATAATCCCATATAATTTTCCTCCGATAGTTTTTTAGATAGTGTTATTATACCATATGCCGTATGTCATTTCAAGTATTTTACTTTGCAGTGTGGTACAATTATTGTAGTACTACACAGATTAAAAGGGCTTGACTTTGAGGGCTGTTGAAATATTGCGGATAATGTGATATACTGTCAATAAACGAAATACCGCAGAAACGATAGGACGGACAATGTGCTTGTCAGGTTTTCTTCTTTCGCAAGGCTAAGTGAGGCTTATCCTAATTATTTTGCGGATATAGGGGAATTTGTTGGCGTTGTAAAGGGGTACTTGAAGTGAGATACATTACAGAGGTGACGGCAAAATGACATACCATTATTATGGCGACAAAAATGCTGATATTGTTCTTATCCAGCCTGTGGGCGACCATGATCTGCCTGAGATAGAAAACGAGGTGGCAGAGATAAAAAAGCTCACGAGTGTGGATTTTCAGCTTATTGCGGTGAAGGTCGAGGATTGGAACAGGGAGCTTTCACCATGGGAAGCCCCTGCGGTATTTGGCAATGAGGGCTTCGGCAATGGAGCGGAAGACACTCTGGCGGAGATATTAACGCTTTGCTCGGACAAGAGCAAGAATTATTACATTGGCGGATATTCTCTGGCAGGGCTTTTTGCCTTGTGGGCGGCGTTTCAAACGGAGAAATTTTCAGGCGTTGCGGCGGCTTCTCCGTCGGTGTGGTTCCCTGATTTTGTGGGGTATATGAAAGAGAATAAGATAAAATGCGATGCTGTTTATCTCAGCCTTGGTGACAAGGAAGAAAGGACGAAAAATGCGGTCATGTCAAAGGTGGGCAACTGTATCCGTGAGAGTTATGATTTGCTGACGGGGCAGGGTATCGAATGCGCCCTTGAATGGAACAAGGGCGGGCATTTTAAAGAGCCTGCTTTGCGGACAGCTAAGGGGTTTGCTTGGGTGATGAACGGAAGATAGGGGAATGGCAATGGATAAGAAAAATTGTAAAACAGGCTTATGATATCGCAAAACTAAGAGACAAGTCGATCAAGGGAACAAAAGAGACAATATATTTTGACAACGCATCTATTGGCGTACTTCCAGAGATCATTACGGAAAATAATATTGTTGTTGCAAGCTCCAATAATGGTGCAGTGCAGAATATCGTAAATGAGCTTCCACTTACCAAGGAACAAATCGACCAAAAGTTTGTTGAGAAGCTTAAAGGTGCTGACTATTTTTGCAGTATCGCTCTCAAATAAAGCCTGTACTCACAATGGATTCAAACATTCTGAATATGCTTAGAGAACATTTTGGAGTGACTGAAAAATATTTATCAAATTCCGCATCAACACAGACATTGACTGAATGTTGCTGCTACCCGTGCAAAAAAAGAATTTTATATTGTTGGAGATAAAAAATTATATCTGAATTGCGGCGGTGATACGCTGTTTGACGGGCTTTTTGCGTGGCGGAATTTCTAAATTTGGGATTATGGCATGGCGGGGGTGGGAAGTCAATGTTATTTTTCCATTACTACTATCTTGTTTGAGATATTGCTCACGGGCTTTATCTTTTTAAGAAGCTTGAATATTGGGATAAACTCCGCCATGCCCTCGGCGAGGCTGTGGTCTTCAATGTGGCGGAAGTTCGGGAGAAGCTTTGCAAGCTCTTTGCCGTCCTTGACGCCCCATGTGAATTTGGCTTTGCTGCCCTCAATCGACTTTTCTTTCATACGCTTTACCATAGTGGGGCTCATCGTCTCGACCAATACTGTGACGTGTTCAAAGCGTTTGTTTATGACATCAAAAATCTCCTTTACGTCCTTTTCTGAGAGGTACATAGTCAGACCCTCGATAATGACGATAGCAGGGGCATCGTGCTCGGTTATTTCTCCGCTCCAATCGTCCATGGCGGACATTGCTATCTGGGATATCTCGCCTGATTCAGGGAGAAGCTTTTCTCTCACGGCGATAGTTTCGGGCAGGTCAAGGTTATACCAATGGGTGTAGCCGTTCATTCTGTAACAGCGTGTATCAAGTCCGCAGGCGATATTCATCACCACTGCGCCTTTGTTTTTTGCAAGATACTTGTTCGCAAGCTTATCGAGGACTATTGTCCTTGCCACAACGCCACTGTGCATTGCTGAGTCCTTATCGGCAAGTGAAAAATCATAGTTTATCTTATCTATTATCTCCACGGCTTTTGTATCTTTTATCGCACCCCTTGTTTTGGTTTCCTTTGCACGGGCATACACGGTTTGCAGCATAGTTTCAGGCACGCCTGAGAGCTTTGGCTTTTCATTCATATCCATTTTTCTTCCTCCTGTGGTGTTATTAAGATAGTTGTGACTAACTCATTCTTTTTTTTATGATAGCACATTGAGGGGGAAATGTCAATAGAGGTGGGGCGGATAGGGGAGTTGGGGCAGAAAAATACCGATACAGGGGGCTGTATCGGTGGTTTTGTTACATCTTGTCAACATAAAACTCACTGTCTGTTTCAAAACAGTATGCGCACAGACGTCCGCCTGAGGCACAGCCACAGTCTATGGCTATGTGTCCGTTGGCTTTGTAGGCTTCGGGTATGCCGTGGTTTGGGATATTGGCTGTAGGGGTGTGACCTGTCACAAGGAAAGTATTCGGGTCGCTGAAATAGCGTTTTGAATAGTCGGCACGCTCCCAGATAAGCTGGTGGAGGGTATATTCATCAAGGGGCTTATCCTCGCTAAAGCCCCCGAGACCTGCATGGGTGAGGACAAAGCGTTTGCCGTTTATGGTGATATCCTCATACATTGAGAAGCTTTTAAGAAACTCCATAAAATCCATGCGGTCGGCTTTGGAGAGGGAGATAAATTCGCTGAAAGTGGGTTTTCCTCCGCTGGTGAGCCAATCAATCAGGTCTAGCCGTTCGTCTTTTGTAAGCTTGCTCACATCATTTTTTATGAGGTGGCGGAGATTGATATAGGCAAGGTGTTCGTGGTTGCCGAACAGCGTGATAACATTATCACGAGCCATGATGTCGTTATAAACCTCCATAGGCTTTTCGCCCCTGTCGCATATGTCACCTAGGATATAGAGGGTATCGTCCTCAGAGAAGCCTATTTTTTCCAGAAGCTTAATATACTCCTCATAACAGCCGTGGATATCAGATATTGCATATGTCATAAAAGCACCTCGCTGGGTTTTGGGTCGGGTTTCTTGTCTATTCTATTATAGCATACTTAGGGGTAAAATTGGGGAGGTTTGAAAAATTTTTTTACCCATTGGCATAGAGTTCGCTTCAAGCTGTATAATGGGGATAAGCTCATGGAACTCTTTTGGCTTATGTTATCTGAGTGAACCCTTGGTGCTTATAGGCGTTGTCACCACCGCAAGGTCTGCCACGCTGCTTTTCAGTGTGGCGAGAGCCTGTGGTGTTGTGTGGCCATTGTTTTGATAATAATTTAACTGTACCTTTATAAACTGAAATTTGTCGAACGAAAGAAAGGTTTTTGTTGTTTACTGATCATGTAAGATCATTGCTCAAATATGCAAGCGTACTTTGGATCTTCTGTAATTAACTTCTTTTCCTTCTCTGGAAAGGAAGTCGCAGTCTTTACTAAAAAGCTTGGCTCACATACAATTACTTTATGACCTGTCGGATTTACAGATTTCAACAGTGATGAAGTAAAATGCTCATCGTTATTCTCATCATTTATGCTCTTATTATTCCGTTCTTCCCATCTTTTGAATTGTTTAATTTTCCATTGTTCAAATTTAATATATTGCTCAAACGCTGAATCAAAACAGTCCATTGCAACTTTATGATCTCCGATATTATTTGCGATTTTGACGCATCTCATATCTATAAAACATAAGTCACTGTGAAATCCATGGCATTCAGTACCTACTATTTTATCAAACAACTGTCGAGTCAATAAAAGAAGCTCCAATCCTTCTCGACTATTATTCAGCTCATTATTACACACTATCGCTTCATCAAGTGATTTTTGAAAAGCATGAAGAAGCTCTAACACTGCGTCTCCACGATATTGTTCAGCCCTTTTCTCATCATTTATACTGCCGATACTTCCTAAATTTCCTAGCAGAACTTGTCTGCACAATTCAAGGTCGGGCTGTTCAGATGCTTTCTGCTCGGCTTTTTCATATTTACCAAGGCAGGAATATACGGATAATAACGGAATGATACACGATTGGTCATGGGGCAATAATTTCTCATACAGTTTAGCGGCTTCTTCCCAAAAGATATTTGGCTCTTTGCCTTTATTTTTCCAACCTTGCTTATGTAAAGCACAAGCAAGCTTGGTCTTAAAATCCACTCTGTCTGGAAACTCTTCAAGCCCTCTACGCATTAGGGCAATACACTCTGTCATATCATCGTTATTATTTATCAGCCATTGAGCCTTATCATTATATTCCTGAATAATTCTGTTCCTGTCATTATTATAGCCAAACAATTCATCGATAGATATATGGAAATAGTTAGCTATCGATGGGATCATCTCCATGTCCGGATAACCGCCATTTGCCTCCCACCTTGAAATGGCTTGTGGCGTAACACCTAAGGCGGTGGCTAGGTCCTCTTGCTTCCTTCCTGTCACCTTTCGCAGTTCTTTTATTTTCTCACCAATTTTTACTTGCATTTAAATACCTCCGAATTATTTTATCACCGGTGTACGCTAATTATAGCATAGAGATAAACTCAGGTCAATTATCAATTCGTTGTTTCGTACTCAATGGTTCGTTGCTTTATAAAAACGTCCAAGTGGGCAACATCTCACGACTTTGCCACAAAAAAATAATAAAAGGGACAGAATATTCAATTGTCCAAAAATTGTTACCACAAATCTTAAAAAATATGGTATAATATCAGAAATACAGTTTGGAGGTGTGATTATGGAGTCCGGAAAATACAACAGAAACAAGGAAATGCTTGACGATTATATAGGCTACAAGCTGACAACAGAAAACAGCTCTCAGCATAGCTCGTTCAATCTCAAAGGAATCGTTGTCGCTGTGTTGATCATCATAGGGATAGCCATGATCTATGATGCCCTGCGCCCCAAATGCGCACACTCAGGCTGTGACAATACTCCTGAAGAAGGCAGCAGCTACTGTTTGATACATGACTCTAAGTATTACAATAATAAGAACAGCTATACTCCAGTATTCACAACTGCTACAACATCACGTCCGAAAACCACTACAGCAAGTAGTTCAGCTACCAGAGTTACCCGTAAGAATACCAATAAAACCTCAACCAGTAAATCTGCTGAGTATGATGCTCATGATTATGACGACCCAGAGGATCTCTATGAAGATCACTATGATGATTTCTATGACTACGAGGATGCAGAGGATTATTGGGAGGAGAATTATTGACTCTTTTTTCATATAAGGAAAAGCACAAATGCAAAAGACGTTCCATTTGGATAAAATGAAACGACTGTTGTTTGATAATAGTTTTATTGTAGTCCTATAAACAGGAAAATGTAATGTCTACACGGCAGACGGATAAATCTATGAAATATTGTCCCGTATATTCTACTTTCTAAAATCTCTGGGGCTGCACCCGTAGGCTTCTTTAAAGGCTTTTGAAAAATAGCTGTGATCGTCAAAGCCGCAAAGCCCACAGATAGCATTTATCGAGTCAGATGTGTTTTTTATCATATATGCCGCATTGCGCAGACGATATTTTTTTAGATATTCAAACGGCGACTGTCCTGTTATGTTCTTAAAACACCTCAGCACTTCGCTTTTGCTGACAAATGCCGCTGACGCCAGTTATAGGTAATGGAGAATAGTCTTAATAGGAAAGTGTATATCAATATAGTTTTTTTATGTGGGTTCGGTATAGCTTTAGGCTATGACTAAGATTTTAAGTACAACACCTAAATGACCTGTCCGTAATTATCCTAGCGAAGATAAGCCCCAAAGGCAGAGCTAGTATTATCAGCAGAGCAGACGCAAGCCATGACGCAGATGTTTCAAGGGACATGACGCCCAAATTATAGAAAGCTTTGTAAAGGTATAATCCCGGAACCATTATGACTATGGACGGAACGGTTATGGATATTCTCGGATAGCCCACATACTTTTTCAGCAGCGAGGCGAGTATGCCTGCGGTGAATGCCCCCACAAACGCAGCAGCTGCCGGAGGAAATGAAACAAGGTCAACAAGTTCCAATCTCAGAGTGTTTGCAAGTGCACCTATAACTGCCGCAGAGGCTGCAAGCTTGACAGGGCTGTTGAACATAACGGAAAATCCGAAAACCCCGCAGAAACTTGCCGCAAGTCTGAACAGTATGAACTGCCATAAGGTAAGGTGCAGAGGCAAAAAGTCCATTGGCGTAAGGTGCAGGATAAGTGCCATTAACCACGCCGTCATTGTGGCTACAATTATAATGATGAGGGCGTAGGTCAGCCGCTCTATGCCCGAACGCATATCGAGCTTTGAAAGGTCTATGCCGCTTGTGATGAACGGAAAACCAGGTATAATAAAAAGCATTGCACATATGTAGCCTGCCTCATGCTGCATTTTTATATTGAAAAGTATTTTCGCAAGTTCAAACAGCCCTGCATATGAAAGGCACGCCGCCGATACTGAGGCAACTATTCCAAGCACAAGGGTAAGGTGGTGTTTTGTGAATTTGCTCCGCACATAATTGCCAATGCCTGCACCGAAAAATGCACATATCATCTCGGTCAGTCCACCGCCAAGCAGGAATGTGAACGCTCCGCAGGCAAGTGCCGCCGCAAGGCCCAAAACAGGCGGCGAGTAAAGTCCGTGTATCTTTTCGATATCGTCAAGTTCATTGTGGACCTGTTCGCAAGTCAAACTATCGCAGCGGCTGACAAAATCGTTGATGAAAATTTCAAGACGTGTTAGCTTTGAATTGTTTACTCCCGTGTTAGTTAGGCAAAGAGACTGCGAAAAGCAAGCCTCACCGTCAAAACAGGTGTAGTTTATGGACATAAGCCCGATATCTGCTGTGCAGGTCAGTCCCATACATTCCGACATGGTGTTCATGGAACTTCTCACACGCCACGCTCCCGTTCCGCAGGAGAGAAACATCATTCCCACCCTGCCTATAACAGAGGCTTTTTCTTTTAGGCTCGCCTTTGATACTGGCTCGTCCTTTTCGGCGTCTGTGAAATCGTGCCATGGGATATCCATGTGATTTTTCTTAACTATAGTTTGTGACATTCAGTATCACTTCCGTTTTTAAAGATCAAGGCTGTCTGAGCCTGCTTTTTTCATCATTTCCTCACGGCAGGCAAGCACAATGCCGTCTATCTCGCTGAGGTGCATGAGCATTTTCTTTTCAAACTGATGAACAGGCAGCAAAACGCCGATCTCATCAAATGATTTTCCAGCCTTTTCGCCTGTTTCCTGTCCGTAATAGACCATTGCTGTCGGGGCAGTCTGCTGTATCTTGTGAAAAGTATTCCATATAACATTATAGGTCTGAGCCTCGGAAAGTCCAAGCTTTACAGTGTCAGGCAGGGCGTAAAGTATAAGCACGCCACGTCTTTTGTCAACACGCTTTTCCTTAATGTTCATTCCGTCGGTATAGACCCTCATAAGGTCATATCCGTCTGCAAGATAAAGCTTTGAACGTGGCGCACAGCTGTGGTTTTTGTACACATCACGAAATTTCTCGAACTCATGCTTTGTGACAAGCTTTTTCTTTTCTTCAATGACATCGCCTTCAGGGGTCGTAAGGAGTTCAGGATTTTTTCCGGCTTTTCCGTGAAAACGCTTTGGTATAAGGTATGCCTCTCTCAGCAGATCGAAAAGACTTCTTCCACAAAGCTCCAGCAGAAGCGCACTTATATCACCGTTCGTATATGCGGTCAAAAGCACCTGCACAAGATGTTTTGGGTCAGGATCGGTCTGCATATCGTCGTCGCTAAGGTGATCGTAAAGCACGTTGCTGAGCCTTTCGCAAGCACCTTCCGATGCCATTATCCTTGAAAAAAACTGTTCGACTTCATTTTCTTTTGGCAAAACTGTAGGCATATTATTATCTCCTTTCATGTATGTCATATCTCAGCATTTGCAAACATATTGCACTTTTTCAGTATCATTTTTTGTATCTCTGTAGCGGCGGCATTGAGTTTTTTGTCTGCATTTTCTGCAAGAACGATGCTCCTCTTTGGAAACTCTTCATCAGTTTTCAGAATATAAACATCGCCGCTTTGTGCCATTGGTTCAGGTATAAGACCTATGCCAAGGTTGCTTTTCACAAGCGGCATTATCTGATCGGCAGTTGCGACCTCTATATCCGGCTGAAAATCTATTCCATGCTGGAAAAAGAAATCGGAATAGAAATCATATGTCCTTGTGTTTCGGTTAAGTGATATTATAGGGTGGCTGCAAAGTTCCTCAAGAGTGAGCGTTCGCTTTGCAAGATCCTTTAGCTTTGTGCTGCATATGATAAGTTCACGGAACTCTCTGAGCTTATGAAAATTCAGCGAGCCCTCTGTGCTTATCGGCGTTGTTACCACAGCGAGGTTTGCAATGCCGCTTTTGAGAGCAGTCAGTGCCTGAGGGGTTGAATGGTTCAGCAGCTTTATTTTTATTCCCGGATATCTTTCATGGAACTCATTGAGAAGTGGCAGCATAACGCCGTGAAGTGCGGTCTCCGTCACACTTATGGTGACAGTTCCGCTTTGCAGGTCGTTGGCTTTTGAGATCTCATCTTCGCCCTCTGTAATAAGTTCCACCGCCTTTGAGATGTGCTCGTAAAGTATCTCTCCCTCAGGGGTAAGCGTGACGCCGTTTTTCATTCGATTGAAAAGCGTGCAGCCAAGTTCTCCTTCGAGTATTTTTATCACCCTTGTGATATTAGGCTGATTTGTGAGCAGCACTTTTGCCGTTCTTGAAAAGCTGCGATTCTTTGCGGCATAATAAAATATCTTATAATATTCGTAATTTATATTCACTTTATCACTTTCTTGCTATATCAATATTTTATATCTTGCATATCAATTATATATTTGACTTATATATCTGAGATAATTATAATGGAAAAAGGAGAAAATTAAAGTGCATAAAAATATTTTTCTTGTTAATTTTTTATGAAGGAATATGATAAAATGATGTTACGATCAAGAAAACAAATGTCTGAAACCAATATGCTCATGATACTTCTGACCATATCAGGGGGCTTGCAGGACGCATATTCGTATTTTGTGAGAGGTGAAGTTTTTTCAAATGCACAGACGGGAAACATTGTGCTTATGAGCACATATGTCGCAAAAGGCAACTGGCACAGGGCATTGCACTATCTTATACCTGTGCTGGCGTTTGCAATGGGGATTTTCATAGCCGAGCGTCTGCACGCACGTTTCAAGGACGTGGGATTTATACATTGGCGGCAGATAATAGTTTTCACGGAAATGGTACTGCTTTGCATTGTGGGGTTTATACCGCTTGGCGGTTCATATGATTTTGTTGCGAATGCACTTTCATCATGTGCCTGTGCAATGCAGGTGCAATCGTTCAGGAAAGTAAATAGTTATCCATACGCAAGCACGATGTGCATAGGAAATATGAGAAGTGCAATGGAATCCATAAGTGCATACATGAGGATAGGGGACAAGTCGCTGCTTAGGAAATCGCTGCAATATTTTCTTACGATATTCGTATTTGCCTGCGGTGCAGGAATAGGCGGAGCATATTCATTATACATAGGCAATGAGTTTATATGGATATCTTGTGCATTGCTGCTTATATGCTTTGTGCTTATGTTTATAAAGAGTGAGAACGATATGATGAGGGAGGATATGTAGGGCACATTTCGGTTAGTATTGTATTATAAAGGACAAAAGCCGCAAGGTCGGACAGCTTTTTTGCTGGTTTGACTTTGCGGCTTTGATTTTGATATAATGAATAAAATAGTTGCAGACGGGGTAGATAGACACCTTGTAAATGTGGGGGAGCGTAGAATTATGATCGACAAAAAATATTATGAAAAAGCGGCAAGGTACGTTGGGACGAGGCTTTGACAGATGTGATTTTTTATTTTTATAGGGATAAATGATTTTGTGAGGAAAATTGAAAAATTTTTTTGCTGCCCCCTTGGACAAACCTGATTTTATGTAGTATAATTATATAAAAAACAGGAGGAAAAACTATGTCAAACTTAACGATCAGATTTTATTCAAATTGCCTGCGGAGGTATACCACGTTTAAAATGTACCTGCCATGTGACATAAGGCAGGACTGGGGGCAGACAGATACGAAATACTCGGAAAACAGCACCAAAACGCTTTTCTTGCTGCACGGTTATACAGGCGACGCAGAAAACTGGGTGCCTGAATATCTTTCGGACAAGTATAATTTTGCGGTAGTTATCCCCTCGGGCGAAAATTCTTTTTGGCTGGACGGACGCTCGACGGGTCATCAGTTCTGCAAATTCGTCGGCGAGGAGCTTGTGGACTATGTAAGACGAGTTTTCAGACTTGCGAAAGACGGCAGTGAAACATACATTATGGGTCTTTCAATGGGCGGATTTGGTGCACTTCACACAGCATTTGCATATCCAGAAACCTTTGGCAAGGTTGCTGCATTATCTTCGGCTCTTATCGTACACGAAGTCGCAGGAATGTCAGAGGGGCAGGGCAACGATGTGGCGAATTATGAATATTACAGAGAATGTTTCGGTGAAACGTCTGAGGTGCTGAACAGCAGGAACAATCCCGAATTTCTTATAGACGAACTTCAGCGAGAGGGCAAAAATATCCCAGATATATTTATGTGCTGCGGTACAGAAGATTTCCTGCTTGAAAACAACCGTGATCTTCACAAATTTCTTGAAAGCAGAAACGTTTCTCACGAGTATTTTGAAAGCAAAGGCAACCACGACATGATTTTTTGGAGTGAGTATATGATCTATGGGGAAGTATATTCCGGACTTCAGACTGGAAAAGTAGACGGAGCAGAGAATAACTGGCCATCCTATGAGTCTGCAGGGCATTACGAAGTGGCAAAATATTTTACAGTAGATGAACACAGCCGTGTGCCGGAAGTTCAGATCGCTTCTACTTATACCTGGAACAAACTTCCGGAAGAATACAGGGAGATCATCCGGGAATGTGCCCAGGAGTCAGCATGGTATGAAAGAAGCCAGTGGAAAGCGAGAGAGTCTATATCCAGACAGCGCGTAGAAACAAAAGGCTGTGTGATCACCCAGCTTTCACCGGAAGAAAAACTGCGGTTCCAGCAGGCAGTTATGCCGTTATATGAAAAATACTGTGCAGAATACGTGGATATTATTGATGAGATCGTAGCGGAAGGATGGTAAAATACTTGCAGTTCGGCCATGAACTGAATAGTATCATAAAAATAAAAGCTGACAGAAATTCTTTGAAAAATAAGAAGATCGGTCAGCTTTTTGTTGTTTATTATTTGTTAATTTAACGGAGCAATGGTAGCAGGTGCTTCCGCTGTAGATGGTTCATGTGCTGCTGCAGTAGTAGATTTCGCTGCTTCTGTGGTTGCTGCAGTAGTGGACTTGGCAGCCGCAGTGGTAGATTTCGCTGCTGCGGTAGTGGACTTAGCAGCTGCAGTGGTGGACTTGGCTGCGGTAGTAGATTTGGCAGCCGCAGTAGTGGATTTTGCAGCTGCAGTAGTAGACTTAGCTGCAGATGATGCTTTCGTCTCAGCCTTTGTTTGTGCTTTGGTACTGCTGGTGCTGGAAGATTTTGTCTCAGAAGCCTTTGTCTCGGAAGACTTAGTTTCAGAGGCTTTGGTTTCGTTCTCAGTTTCTGTTGCTGTAGTTCCGTTCGTACCATTCTTTCCGTCTGTCGGGAACTTGCTTTCCCGGTCTTCGGTATCAATTCCGGACTGGCTGAGAGAGAAGGAAGCCTGATTTGGGTTTCCTGCCATATCTTCTACATAGACAGTAAGGGAACCTTCTTCCAGTTTAAAGGTACCGGGACGTTCCGAATAAC
>OGZW01000909.1_pt1 | contig 23944 bp, 20 predicted proteins | sample 1577001 | NCBI WGS metagenome assembly OGZW01 (sample SAMEA3541519, study PRJEB24748) | human gut metagenome | biome: human gut; feature: human-associated habitat; material: faeces | place: China | collected 2012 | reverse complement strand
TATAAATAATGTCTACAATAATTGGGTTGGTGTCTACTTTTAGATTACCACTTCAGGAATACACGGAGGAAGTCCAAAAGGGAAGAAATTGAGTGGTGGATTGGACGTTGAAGCAGAGAAATGCACGGAGGAAGTCCAAAAGGAACGGAAAAGAGTGGCGGATTGGATGTTGAAGCAGAGGAATACACGGAGGAAGTCCAAAAGGAGCAAGAAAGAGCGGTGGATTGGACGTTGAAGCGGAGGAAAGGCGCGCAGAAGTCCAAAAGAAGAAAATATGTACATGGAAACAGCCGCCAGGCAGGCGTCTGTTCCCACAGATTGAAGTTATCAGTTAGTCTTGCTGCATATGCCATTGCAAGATCCGGTGCAGGCACCAGAGGAAGTCTGGCTGCTATTGCCATTGCTACAAGCGTTCTGGCAGGCTGTGCTGTTAGTGTTAAGAGTGTCGGTGCAGTCATTCATGCAAGGCTTCTTGCAGTCTTTTTTTAAGTTACCTTCACATGAAGGTGGGCTTAAATCGAGAGGTTTGATGGCTCTGTCTAAGAGGTTGCCGCAAACGAACTTGATGCAGTCAGATTCTTCACCGGAAACAATGCTGCCCTTAGGCGTTGAGATTCTGCCGGCACTTGTTACGCGGTATCCACAGAAGTAAAGGCTCTGTAAGATGAGAGTAAGACCTACAGTAACCTCATCATCTGTAGTATCAAGACCTAAAAGCTTAGGTATTGCATAGAGGTTGAGTCCCTGGGTTACAATATTGTCGGATGATAAGAAACCTATACTGTTAAGTGCAGGCGTATAAACAGGTGGAGTTGCGTTATTCGAGTTGTAGGAAACTCCGTAAGGAGCGAATATTTCAAGGGTCACAGATGTCGGATTGGTGTCTTCATCATAAGTTGCAGCAGTAGTTGAGTTAGGAAGGTAGACTGCCGTTGGGGTAAGAGTTGCTAATGCCCTGCATGACTCATCATAAAGTGTTACTGCAAATGTTACAGTAAGGTTGGCAAGTTTCACAGAGTAGCAGTTAGGTCTTCCGGCTATCTGGGTGATTTCAACATTTTCATCACCATAAGTGTAGGCTATATCTATAACACTGACTGATGCGTTGGTAGCTGTTGGATAAGTCGTTGAAATATCTGTGCCGACAGCGAATGTGGTACACAGATTAATACCTATCTCATCATAGATAAGAGGGGCAAGAATACTGAGTTCATCGGGGGAACCGCATATCGGGTTCGTGCATACATCAAAGCAGCCATTAGGCATGTTTTGCACAATATTGCTTACAATGCGGGTAGAACCACATTTGCTGCATTTACATTTAGCCATTATCTTTTCCTTCTTCGTTTCTTTATTACATTATATGTTCTATCTACATTCGCGTGACCATATAATAATATAAAAACGGGAGTGTCCTTTTATGGCAAATGTATACACAGCCGGAAGTGACAGACGGCTTATAATCTATAGCATATCACGATATATATTTTTGAGAACGGCGTACATAGACGGTATAGAACGCCCGATAATGCTTGTGTCAGACTTTCTGGACGGACTTTCAGATGTAGTGCTGGGAGACACAATATATTATGCATATCAGAACCAGAACGGAGATATTCTTGTTAAAAATGTGATGAACAACGAAGCACTTTTTCGTGTGAAAAGCAGTGAGAACCCAGATATGCACTGTCCACAGCTTGTAGTAAATAAAGACAGGTTAATGCTGTTTTATATGGTGACAAACCCGTTTACGGACAGACTGTCGCTGCGAGCTGTCTACCCACTGGAAGAAGGTGACAGTCTTAATATTCCTGCTGATTGTGAAAATGTTGATATGTATGAAGTGTTTGGAATGCAGGGAAAAGCATTTTTGTATGTAGACAGTTTCTACGAAATAACATCAGATGGAAAATTCATTAAATGTCAGGATACAGACATGCTGATGCAGAATGAACAGAAAATATCAGAGTACGAAAACCAGCTTAATACATATGTGCAGGAAAACAGACAGGCAATACAGACAATAAGCCAGCTTGAGGCAACAATAGAAAGTGTAAAGGCACAGTATAATGAACTTATGGAGACGGCAATTGCGTATAGGGATGAGGCAATTAAGTGGCGGAGTAAGTTTATATAGACACAAACTTTATATTAATAAGCCACCCGCCTCCACCCACCCCTCAGGCATGCACTGGTCCACAGGGGTCTGGAACACGTTAAGAATTGCTAATTTAGCAGGTGGTGCTTTTGGCTTTTTCTATTGTTTGTGTTCATTCGACATCTGTACACTTCCGTCATTATGTCCGCCTGTGACCTACGTCCGATATATTGCGAACTGTGTGGGAGTTAATGCCGCTATATACATAAGGGCGGTGTGCTAAAGCACGTTCAAGCGGAGCACGTTTGATTTAGCACACCGTAATAAGCTTTGTAGATAGCGGCATTTACTCCCACTAAGTGCAGCAATCCTTGAGGGCGTATGCCACAGGCGGACATAATGCCAGAAATGTTCATCTGCGAATGGACACAAACATTAAGCCAAAAGCACCACCTGCTAAATTAACGCAATTCTAACGAATCGTTCCAACCCCTGCGGACCAGTGCGTGCCTGAGGGGTGAGTGGAGGCGGGTGACAATAAAATATGAAGTTTGCGAAAATATTTATTGAAATCTGTCTCCATAATTGCGATAATAATGCAAATGGAGGAATTATGGATAACAGGAAGCTAAACAGAAGGAATTTTTTACTATTATTATTTGTTGTGGCGGCATGTATTATGGGTGGCCGCTCTATATTTGGGTTCTTTGCACTGCTTACAGGATATGAGACTGCGACAACAGAAGTGTCTGCATTTGCAGCTTCTGAGATGTATATGATGTTTCTTTTATTTCTTGTATGTATAATTGGAGGCATTGTTATGAGCTGTCTTAGTAAAGCTAAGGTGAGCAGGACATTTTTTCTGATACGCAATACGGTGCTGATTGTGGCACTTGTGCTTGGTAATATGTCTTTTCCTAATATAACAATCATGAGTACGGTTGTTATGTCTAAATATATAGGTGATACGGGGATGTATGATTTTGCAGTCAGCTCACCGCTTCTTGTGTCAGCGTTAAGACAGCCATATCTGTTCTATACATACATGGCAGCAGAGGGGCTTATGATTATTCTTGCGTGTGTCACAGTGTATAAGTATATTGTAGACAAGAAAAAGAACAGTAATTATAATAATATGTACATGTAAATGTGTCTGCTGCACTAATAAGGTGTGGCAGACAATTTTTGCGTAGTTAACAGATGCACTTAACATGCCGGTTTATATGCGGGAGATAATAAAATGAAGGTAATGACACCACATTATTATAAGGATTTCAGATGCATTGCGGGAGCCTGTACAGATACATGCTGTGCCGGGTGGGATGTCGATGTTGATAAGAATTCTTACAAATATTATAAAACAGTTAAAGGCGCTTTTGGAAAGCGCCTGAAGAGTGTAATGGTACCATCCCAGGACGGAGAATGTACATTTACACTGAAAGAAGGAGGACGATGTCCTTTTCTTAATGATGATAATCTGTGCGATTTATATATAGAACTTGGAGAGGATAAGCTGTGTGAAACATGTGCAGAGTTTCCAAGATTTATTAACGATTATGGCAATATAAGAGAAATTGGCATAGCCCCCTCGTGTAAGACGGCTGGTGAGCTGATGTTTTCATATAAAGATGAACTTACATTTGATACGGTTGAGGATAACAGTCTTACGCTGGAGCCTAATGATATAGATGCATATACATATATGCATCTTCGGCAGGCAAGAATAGTGGCTTTTGGAATAATATCAGACAGGGATATAAGTATATTTGAGAGACTGATGCTCTATCTTGATTATGCAAAGCGTATCCAGAAGCATCTTGATGCCGAAAAGGACGAGCTTATAGCTGGTGTTGCAAAGCGGTTCTGTGGAGCTGATTACAGAGAGGAGCTGCTTGACAAGCTGAAAAGCCGGGATGAGAAGCTGCATGGCAAAAGGCTGATAAAGGGATTGAGACATTTCTTTGATGACTTTAAAGGAATGGAGGTAATCAATCCTGACTGGAATATTCATGTGGCGAGAGTAAGACAGTTCCTAGACGGGCTGGCGGATGATTCTGGGCTTGCAGCGGTAATGAAAACTTACCATGCGGGAAGTGAAGCATTTGCACATGAATATGAGCAGCTTGCAATGTACTATGTGTATAGATACATGCTTGATGCAGTGAATGATTACGATATCCTGCTTAAAGCAAAGAATGCGGTTATAGGCATACTTTCAGTGGACATTATGGCAGCAGCTAATCAGGCGTCCGGCTGTATGCCAGATTTTACAATGCGCGTTGATATAGCACATTTGTATTCAAGACAGTTTGAACATTCATATTACAATTATGAAGTTTATAGAGAGTACTTTGGCATGAAGAGATGTTATTCATATAAGTTTCTTATGGACGCTTTAGTGTCACTGAATTAATGGAGGAAGTTTTCTTATGAAAATGATTATGAGATTCCTTAAGGATTACAAAAAGGAATGTGTTCTGGCACCGCTTTTTAAGATGCTTGAGGCGATATTTGAGCTGTTTGTGCCGCTGGTAGTATCATCAGTTATCGATAAGGGTATTGTTAATGCAGACAAGGGATACATTATGCAGATGTGTCTTATGCTTATACTTCTTGCAATCATAGGACTTGTATGTGCTATCACAGCACAGTATTTCAGTGCCAAGGCTGCAGTTGGTGCAGCAACAGGAATGAGACACAGTTTATTTGCACATATTCAGACATTCTCATTCACAGAGATGGATACACTTGGTACATCGACACTTGTAACAAGAATGACAAGTGATATTAATCAGGTACAGAATGGTATCAACATGGTACTGCGACTGTTCCTTCGTTCACCATTTATTGTATTTGGTGCGATGATTATGGCATTTACTATTGATGTGAAGGCAGCACTTGTATTTGTTGCGGCAATCCCGGTACTTGCACTTATCGTATTCGGTATCATGCTTGCAACAAGACCTATGTACAAAAATGTACAGTCAGGACTTGATAAGATTCTTGGAATAACAAGAGAGAACCTTACCGGTGTGAGAGTTATCAGAGCATTCAATAAGGAACAGGATGAGATTAAGCGTTTCAAAAACGATAACGAAAGCCTTAACAGATTACAGAAATATGTTGGTAAGATATCAGGACTTATGAATCCGCTTACTTATGTTGTTGTAAATGTATCAATAATTGCACTTATATGGATTGGTGGAGTAAGAGTTAACGCCGGTGCGCTTACACAGGGACAGGTCGTTGCACTTTACAATTATATGTCACAGATATTAGTTGAACTTATCAAGCTTGCCAATCTTATCATTACAATAACTAAAGCACTTGCATGTGCAGGCAGAATCGAGTCTGTATTCGAAGTAACATCTGGAATGGCAGATGGTGATGTTAAGAATGTTGATGCTAAAGAAGAGACACCGAGCGTTGAATTTAAAAATGTTTCACTTACCTACAGCGGTTCAGGTGCACCTTCAGTTGAAGGGATTAATTTCAAGGCTATGAAAGGCCAGACAATCGGTGTTATCGGTGGTACAGGCTCAGGTAAATCAAGTCTTGTTAATCTTATCCCGAGACTGTATGACGCTACACAGGGTGAAGTGCTTGTTGATGGTGTCAATGTTAAAGAGTACGATATAGAAACCTTAAGAAATAAAGTCGGTATCGTTATGCAGAAAGCAGTACTTTTTAAAGGTACTATAAGAGAGAATATGTGGATGGGAAAGAAGGGCGCTACTGATGAGCAGATAGATGAAGCACTTGAGATTTCACAGTCTAAGGAATTCGTAGATTCTAAGCAGGGACGTCTGGATTATGTTATAGAGCAGGGAGGTAAGAACCTTTCAGGTGGCCAGAGACAGAGACTTACTATTGCAAGAGCAATCGTAAGAAAGCCGGATGTGCTTATTCTTGATGACAGTGCATCAGCTCTTGATTTTGCAACTGATGCAGCACTTCGAAAAGCTATAAGGGGAATGAACAATTCTCCTACTGTGTTCATAGTTTCACAGAGAGCGGCATCACTTATGTATGCTGATCTCATTATCGTATTAGATGACGGACAGGTTGCAGGAATGGGAACACATGACGAGCTTCTTGCAAATTGTGAGGTTTATAAAGAAATATATGAATCACAGTTTAAGAAAGCAGATTCAGAAGGGGGTGTAGCATAATGAAGAAGAATAAATCAACATTTGTAAAACTCCTTAAAAGAATTAAGAAGCACAGCTTTTTTATAATACTATCGCTTATTATGGCAGCAGTAACTGTTGCAACTACACTTTATGTACCAATTCTTGTAGGCCGTGGAATTGACTGCATTATCGGTGTGAATAATGTGGATTTTGCAAAGATTGTGAATATACTTATAAGAATTGGTATATTTGTTGGAATTACAGCACTTTCACAGTGGCTTATGAACATATGTAACAACAGAATCACATATGAAGTAACAAGAGATATAAGAAATGAGGCTATAGAAAAAATTCAGGTGCTTCCACTCAAGTACATTGACGGACATTCATATGGTGAGATTGTGAGCCGTGTAATAGCTGATGTTGACCAGTTTGCAGATGGTCTGCTTATGGGATTCACACAGTTTTTTACAGGTGTCATGACTATACTTGGAACACTTATATTTATGATTACAATCAATGCTAAGATTACACTTGCTGTTGTTGTTATCACGCCACTTTCGTTTTTAGTTGCAAGCTTTATTGCCAGGAAGACCTTCAGCATGTTCAAACTCCAGTCTGAGACAAGAGGCGAGCAGACAGCACTTATTGATGAAATGATTGGCGGACAGAAGGTAGTTAAGGCTTATGGCTATGAAGATGAGGCGGTAAGAAAATTTGATGAGATTAATGAAAGACTTCAGAAGTATTCCTTAAAGGCAATCTTCTTCTCATCTATTACTAACCCTTCAACAAGATTCATAAACAGCCTTGTATATGCGAGCGTTGCGATTGTTGGTGCATTTTCAGCTATCAATGGCGGTATCACAGTTGGTCAGTTATCAAGCTTCTTAAGTTATGCCAACCAGTATACTAAACCTTTTAACGAGATATCAGGCGTTGTCACAGAGCTTCAGAATGCTCTTGCATGTGCAGCCAGAATATTTGAACTTATTGAAGAAGACCCTGAGATTCCTGATGCAAAAGATGCAAAGGTTGTTGATGAGGTTGATGGAACAGTTGAACTTAATGATGTGTGCTTCTCTTATGTGCCAGATAAGAAGCTTATTGAGGGCTTCAATCTTCATGTCAAGAAGGGACAGAGAATTGCGATTGTAGGACCTACAGGCTGTGGTAAAACAACAGTTATTAATCTTCTTATGAGATTCTATGATGTTAACAGTGGAAGCATTGATGTATCAGGAACTGATATAAGACAGATGACCAGAAAGTCTTTAAGACAGGGTTTTGGTATGGTTCTTCAGGAGACATGGCTCAAGTCAGGAACTATAAGAGAGAATATCGTAATGGGTAAGCCTGATGCTACAGAGGAAGAGATTATTGCAGCAGCCAAGGCAGCACATTCATATGGATTCATCAAGAGAATGTCTAACGGATTCGACACAGTTATAGGCGAGGATGGTGGAAGCCTTTCACAGGGACAGAAGCAGCTTTTATGTATAACAAGAATTATGCTTGCAAAGCCACCAATGCTTATTCTTGATGAGGCTACATCTTCTATTGATACAAGAACAGAGATAAAGATACAGAATGCATTTGCAAAGCTGATGGAGGGAAGAACAAGCTTTATTGTAGCCCACAGACTTTCAACTATCCAGTCTGCGGATGTTATTCTTGTTATGAAAGACGGACATATTATAGAGCAGGGTAATCATGAAGAATTACTGGCTAAGAACGGATTCTATCACAAGCTGTATTACAGCCAGTTTGATACAGCAGCCCAGAATTAATGTGGAGATATATGTATGTTTATAGAGGCGGAGAATATTAGAAAATCATATGGCAGGAAAACGATAGTGCTTAACGGCGCTTCGTTTCATGCTGCCAGCGGAGAGTATATTGCCATAGTCGGTGCCAACGGCTGTGGCAAATCTACTCTTCTGGAGATACTGGCAGGAAGTCTTAAGGCAGATGGAGGAAGTCTTAAGATAGATGGCACAGATGCATTTGCAGATGCGTTGGTGTTTCAGAAATATATTGGTTTTGTGCCGCAGGAGAATCCACTTATGGAGAAGCTGTCGGCAAGGGATAATCTTAAATTCTGGTACTGTGATACAGGAAGAAACATGGACGCAGACTTAAAGGGCGGTGTTCCTGCAGTGTTAGGAGTGTCAGAATATCTTGACAAACGTGTTGATAAGCTGTCGGGAGGCATGAAGAAGCGCTTAAGCATATGCTGTGCACTGGCTAAGAATCCACCTGTACTTATATTAGATGAGCCGGGTGCTTCACTGGATATTGTGTGTAAACAGGATATTATGAATTATCTGTCTGCTTACACGAAAAGCGGAGGTACAGTCATTATAACAAGCCACGAAGAAGGTGAATTAAAGCTTGCTGACAGAATGTACCTTTTAAAGAATGGTAAGCTTAATGAACTTGACCATCCGGTTACCGGCAATGAGCTTTTAGAGATTATTCATAGATAGATTTAATTGGGGGATTAGATGAGAAGGAAACTGGAATTATTAAAATTGCAGATTAAATCCGCATTTTTATCTATACCGAAGATAATTCTGGGTACGATAGTGACGGCAGTGCTTGTTATTGCAATAAGTACATGCATAGGCATTGCAACGGCACAGTACAGCGACATGAGGATGAAGGTTGCTGTTGTGTATCCTGATTATGATGATACAGAAAACTCTGATTCGGCAGATAATAATAAGGAGTTTCGATATATTAAGATGGCATTCAATTATGTCAGTGAGATAGACACAATTAAGAATGTCTGTACATTTGAATATACTGACAGACAGCAGGCTATAGATGGATTAAGAAATAATTATTATGTTATGGCTATTATCGTGCCGGAGAATATGATAAGTGATATTATGTCGGGCGAGAATACACCTGTTGAGGTTGTGTGTCAGTCAGAGGGTGTTAATAATACTTCGATGATATTCCGTGAGATGGTGAGGGCAGGAGGCTCTGACCTTGCAACTGCAGAAGCGGGGATATATACATTTGACGATTTGTTCAATGGTGTGCTTAAGAATTACAGGGGGCTGCGTGGAACACACGAGAATAAGCTTAATGACATATATCTTTCATATGCGCTTAACAGAAGCATATACTTTAAGACAAGGGATATATCGGCTAAAGAAGGTCTGAGTACAGTACAGTTTTATGTATGTACAGCAATTGTAATGCTGCTTTTACTTAGCACAATAACATGTGCCGGCAATATGAAGGGGGAGAGCAGAACGCTTGCAAAGAGCCTTAAAGGTGCGGGAATATCAGCATTTGATACCGGAATTGCAAGAACCGCAGGAGTTGGCATTGTGTATATAGTGATATTTGAAGTGCTTTTTATTATAATTAATGTAATGAGGCTGGGGGTGCCTGCAATATCAGGAGTTCTGGCAGTTTCGACAGTTGGAGAATTCATTGCTTCCATACTGGGGATTGTGGTGCTTGTGTATGCGGCAGTTTCATTTATAAACTGTATATTCTCAGTAGTTGACGACACGGTGTATTCAGTTATTACGGTGTGTATCCTTGGAATGTCGTGCATGTATGCATCCGGATGTATTGTTTCATCAGCATTTCTTGCGCCGGGTGTGAGGGTTATTGGCATGTATCTTCCGACTAACGGCTTATTCACACTTGCATGTCAGATAATCAAGGGAACTGTGGATATCAGTACCATTATGACAAATGTTATGTGGATAATTATATTTCAGGCAGCAGGGGCATTGGCGGTTAAGATAAGGAGAGACAGATAATGAAGAGATTGTTATACTGGCTGTATCTGCTTGTTAAAAGGCAGTTAAAGAATCCTGTGATTGTCGTGGTGCTTATTGCAATGCCTGTTGCAGCGTTAATAATTACGCATACAGCGTCTCTTAAGGAGGCGGGGGCTGTAAGGGTTGGAATAGTGCTTGAAGATGACGATAAAATTGCCATAATGACAAGAGATTATCTTATGAATGGCGATTATTCAGTTCAATTCTATGAAGCAGAATCGCAGGAAAAGCTTGAACAGGATATAATGAATAAAAGAACAGAGTGTGGCTACGTAGTTGGTACAGGGCTTAAGGATAAGCTTGACAGTGGCAGCTACAGAGATATTATAGAGCTTATTATATGCAGGTCAGATTTTGTCAGTTCAATGACTGACGAGATATTCTTTTCTGCTATGTTTAAGGCGTACTCGCCGGAGGTTGCAGTTAATTATGTTAATTCTGTAGACATATTTAAAAAGCATGCAGAAAAGGCAGAGGAAGAGATAAGAAAAGGGTACGAGGAATACATATCCGGAGATGACACATTCAGAATTGATTTTAAGGTGCTAGATGGTGTACAGGATAATGGGACACAGCTTGAAGATAAGACAGGAGAGTTTCCGTTAAGGGCATTACTTATAATTCTTGTATATATAGGCGGACTTTTTGGAATCGTGGAATATTATCTTGATAAGAATTCCGGAACATTTATAACACTGCCTCGTATGTACCGTGTGGCAGGAAAGCCGTTGTATGCATTCATATCATGTGTACTTTTTGCAGTATCAGCAATGTTAACACTTGCGGTGGCAGGACAACTTAAGGGGGCAGCAGATATACTTCATATGGCTGTGTATGTAATAGCAGTTACTTTATTTGCATGGCTTGTGGCAATACCTGTAAGGAGAGCCAATGCAATGATTTCAATAATACCGGTGCTTCTTATAGCGTGTCTTATATTATGTCCGGTATTTATTAATATAACGGCATATGTGCCATTTGCAAAATATATAAGAGCATTGCTGCTTCCGTGGTATATGCTTAAGTAGGAGGATGGGATACGGTGAATAATAAGAAAAAACGTATATTTGACATTATCCAGATTGGCTATGCGGGCGATGTTGCAAGCCGTACATTTGATATTGCGATAACTGCTGCAATTATAATCAACCTGTTCATTGCGATATTTGATACATTTGAACAGTCAATTCCGTACCAGCCGGTGTTAGATGTTATAGAGTGGATTACAGTTATCGGCTTTACAATTGAATACATACTGCGTGTATGGACAGCAGAATATCTGTATCCTAATAAATGTACAGGTATTGCGAGAATAAAATACATCTTCTCAGGAAGCGGTATTGTTGACCTTTTATCGTTCCTGCCAAATTATCTGCCTGTATTCTTCCCGGCAGGAGCAGTTGCTTTCCGTATGTTCAGGGTTATAAGAATCCTAAGGATATTCCGTGTCAATTCATATTATGATGCGTTAAATGTTATAACAGAGGTAATAAGGCGAAAAAGGGACCAGATATTATCCTCTGTATTCATCATTGTGATGCTTATCATAGCATCATCACTGTGCATGTACAGTTTAGAGCATGAGGCACAGCCGGAAGTGTTTAAGAATGCATTTTCAGGAATATGGTGGTCGGTATCAACACTTCTTACAGTAGGTTACGGCGATATCTATCCTGTGACAGTGCTTGGAAAAATGTTTAGTATTATCATTACATTTCTTGGCGTCGGAATGGTCGCTATTCCAACAGGTATCTTATCTGCAGGTTTCGTTGAGCAGTACAGCCTTATTAAGAAGTCTACAGATTACCTTATGGAGAAGGAACTTAAGTTTATTAAGCTTATTATAACTAAGGACCACAACTGGAATGAAAAGAAGGTATGCGAGCTTAGTCTTCCGAGAGGACTTATTCTTGCAGCAGTGTTAAGAAATGGTGAGACACTTATGCCAAAGGGAGATATGAAGCTTTTTGAGGGAGATTGTGTTGTAATCGGAGCAAGAGACTGTGATGTTAATGTAGATGTAAACCTAAAACAGGTGGAACTGCGTGAACATCATCCGTGGGTTGGACACAAGATAAAAGAACTTGATATATCAAGGCATACACTTATAGTTATGATAAGACGCGGTGATAATGCAATAGTTCCTAATGGTGATACCTTGATTAAATCAGGTGATATAGTATTCGTGTTCTCAAAGCGTTATATGGCAGATGCACAGACAATAAGTGTATAGATGGTGATTGATTATGATGATATTTGTGACAACTACAGATGCATTAGCAGATGAAAAGTTATATGAAAAGGCTTATTCGCTTATTCCGGAATACAGGAAAACTAAGGCTGATAAGATGAAAATGCGTGAAAATAAGCTGCAAACCGTGACGGCAGGCCTACTTCTTAATTATGCGGTAGGAAAATGGTCTATAAAAACAGGAGAAAGAGATTATAAAACAGATGAAAATCTATATGAGAAGGTGGATATTATTTCTTTGATTAAAGCGAATAATCCGTACTTTGATTATGAAATAGTATATAATTCGCAAGGAAAACCTTATTTTTTGTCAAATCGTGAAATTTTTTTCAATATTTCACATTCGTCTAATTATGTAGCGTGCGTGATAGGCGACAGACCGGTAGGAATTGATATTGAAAAAGCCCGCAAAGGTAGACAGAATCTGGCAAAACGCTTCTTTGACATATCTGAAGCAGAATGGATTAAAGAGTGCGATAGTGATCAAAGATTCTTCAGAATATGGACATTAAAAGAGGCTTATGGCAAGGCTACAGGTCAAGGTGTGCTTGACATTTTGGACAAAATAGTTTATAGATTAGAGAAAGGGAAAATGAAAGCATATATGTGCGGACTTCCCCAGAATTTCACTATTGTAGAAAAGGAATTTGATGGATTCAGTTTATCGGTAATACAATTGTGAAATCCATATCCGACTATTCATTATACAGTTGAAAAATATTAATAATGGCAGTATAATATAGAATATGTATATCTATGGAAGAGCCTAAGGAGGGTTTATGAGCAGAAATCATTTTAATGAATTAAGTCCATGTGAAGCATTAATTATGAAGCTTATATGGGAAGCACCACAGGATATTCCTGTACAGGAACTTATTGATCAGTTAAGAGACGATTATGGTAAGGATTACGCAAGAACAACAGTTGTTACTTTCGTAGGTAAGTTGAAGGACAAGAGATTTGTTGATACATACCGTAAAGGAAAGGCAGCTTTCATTCATCCACTTCGTTCAGAAGAAGAATATAGAAGACAGCTTTTAAAGGAAGAAGCCGATTTCTGGTTCAATGGAAAGGCTGTTGATATGGTTGCTTCTATTTGTGAATCACAGAAGTTAGAAGACGATGAAGTTAAGAGAATTAAGAAGATTCTTAATGGTCTTAATAAATAATAATTTTATAAGCAAAAGCAATAAAAAACATCACCTGATACGAAAGTCGGATTCGTCAGGTGATGTTTTTTGTTATGCATATATAATATAATTAATGGTTTTTATTCTGATATTCAAGTGCTGCTGTTATAAAGCCTCTGAATAATGGATGTGGACGATTAGGTCTTGACTTTAACTCTGGATGAGCCTGTGTGGCAATAAACCATGGGTGATTCTTTAATTCTATCATCTCAACAATTCTTCCGTCAGGAGATATTCCTGAAAGCATCATACCATTCTCAGTAAGAACTTTTCTGTAATCATTATTAACTTCATATCTGTGTCTGTGACGTTCATGTATAAGCTCTTCGCCATAGAGTTCATAAGCCTTGCTTGTTTTATCAAGTACACAAGGATAAGAACCAAGTCTTAATGTACCGCCGATATCATCAATGCCTTCCTGGTCTGGCATAAGATGTATAACAGGGTGAGTTGTGTTAGGATTAAGTTCAACACTGTGTGCGTCGTCATAGCCTATAACATTTCTTGCAAATTCAACAATTGAAAGCTGCATTCCCAGACACAATCCTAAGAATGGAATATTATGTTCTCTGGCATAACGGATAGCTTCAATCTTTCCTTCTGTACCTCTGTCACCGAACCCACCTGGAACTAATATGCCAGATACGTCAGAGAGAAGCTCATCAGCAGTTTCAGGAGTTACAGTTTCTGAATCAATCCATTTGATAGTTACATCACATGAATTATATACACCACCATGCTTTAATGCTTCTACAACACTGATATAAGCATCATGAAGCTGGATATATTTACCAACTAATGCAACAGTTACCTTCTTAGTAGGATTCTTCCAGGCCTTGCACATTGCTCTCCATTCATCAAGGTCTGGTTCTGGACAGTCAAGGTGTAAACATTCACATGCTACCTGTGCAAGATGTTCTTCTTCCATCGCAAGAGGTGCATCATAAAGAATCTCAACATCTAAGTTCTGAAGTACATGAGACTTAGGTACATTACAGAAAAGTGCTATTTTATCTTTGATACCAGCCTCAAGTGGATGTTCGGTACGGCACACAAGAATATCCGGACGGATTCCCATTCCCTGAAGTTCCTTAACACTTGCCTGAGTTGGCTTAGTCTTCATTTCACCAGATGCTTTAAGATAAGGAATAAGTGTTACGTGAATAAGAATTGCGTTCTCATGTCCGACTTCATGCTGGAACTGTCTGATTGCCTCAAGGAAAGGCTGACTCTCGATATCTCCGACAGTACCACCAACTTCTATAATTGCAATCTTAGTTTCATCAGTTGAATAATCTCTGAAAAAACGGCTCTTTATTTCATTAGTAATATGAGGGATTACCTGGACTGTGCCTCCACCGAAATCTCCACGTCGTTCCTTCTGTAATACAGACCAGTATACTTTACCTGTAGTTACATTAGAATTCTTATTAAGGCTTTCATCAATAAATCTTTCATAGTGACCAAGGTCAAGGTCTGTCTCAGCACCATCGTCAGTTACGAAAACTTCTCCGTGCTGGATAGGGTTCATAGTACCTGGATCAATATTAATATAAGGGTCAAACTTCTGCATGGTTACAGAAAAACCACGGGCTTTAAGCAGTCTGCCTAAAGATGCGGCAGTGATACCTTTTCCTAAACCGGAAACAACACCACCTGTTACAAATACATATTTAACAGCCATCTTTTCCTCCAATCTGAATGTGTAATCAAAAAAATATGCAATATTATACAGCCCTGTATTATAAATTTCCATAGTTTAAAGAAAAAAACTAAGAATATAAAGTAAATATAAACATCTTATTAAACACTTAGATTTTGGTTGATTTATATTTTTTCCTTCTTTATAATGAAAACAGACTTATTTGGAAATGCTTAAGATAAGTACAGTATCATATCAGGAGAAGAGTATGGATAATTATAACAATAACGGTTATGACAATGGTTATAATAATAACGATAACCACAACAATAACCGTAATAACAACAATAATAACAATAATAACAAGAAGCCAAAGAATGTTAACCTTATAATATTCATTATTATAGCGGCAGTTGTAACATTTATCGGACTTACGCTTCTTAGCAATATGTTTAGGAATGCAACTTACAAGGAGATAAGCTACGACCAGTTCATGCAGATGATTGATGAAGATAAGGTAAAGAAAGTAGCATTAGAGCAGGACAGAATTCTTATTACACCTGTTGAAGAGGAGAAACAGTCTGGCATAGCAGGAGTTTCATACACATATTATACAGGGTATGTTAATGATGATACTCTTGTACCACTTCTTAAGAGAAAGGGTATTGAGTTTGAAGGATATATTCCGGATTCGAGTTCTTCAATTGTAGAATTTCTGCTTGCATATGTACTGCCATTTTTATTCATATATATAATCTTTGCATTTGTATATAGAAGAATTGCTAAGAATGGTGGAATGATGGGCGGAATGGGCGTTGGAAAGAGCAACGCCAAAGTATATGTCCAGAAAAAGACAGGTGTTACATTCAAGGATGTTGCAGGTCAGGATGAAGCTAAGGAATCACTTACAGAGATTGTTGATTTCTTACATTACCCTGAGAAATATGCCAAGATTGGTGCAAAGCTTCCTAAGGGTGCACTTTTAGTAGGACCTCCTGGAACAGGTAAGACGCTTCTTGCCAAGGCTGTAGCCGGTGAGGCAGATGTACCTTTCTTCTCGCTCGCAGGTTCTGATTTCGTTGAGATGTTCGTAGGTGTTGGCGCATCACGAGTAAGAGACTTGTTCAAGGAAGCAACTAAGCAGGCTCCTTGTATTATATTTATTGATGAGATTGATGCTATTGGTAAGAGCAGAGATTCCAAGTATGGCGGTGGCAATGACGAGCGTGAGCAGACATTGAACCAGTTACTTGCAGAGATGGATGGTTTTGATTCTTCTAAGGGAATATTCATTCTTGCAGCAACTAACAGACCGGAAGTACTTGATAAGGCTTTACTTAGACCAGGTCGTCTCGACAGAAGAATTACCGTTGACAGACCTGATAAGAAGGGAAGAATTGAGACTCTTAAGGTACATTCTAAGGATGTGCTTATGGACGATACAGTTGATTTTGATGAGATTGCAATGGCAACAAGCGGTCTTGTTGGTTCAGACCTTGCCAATATCATTAATGAAGCTGCTATTGCGGCAGTTAAGAATGGAAGAAATGTTGTTACCCAGAAGGACCTTCTTGGTGCTTTTGATACAGTTGTAGCAGGTAAGGAGAAGAAGGAAAGAGTTCTTAGCAAGAAGGAAAAGCAGGTTGTTGCTTACCATGAGATTGGGCATGCCCTTATAAGAGCTATCAAGAATAATTCTGATCCGGTCCAGAAGATTACTATTATACCTCATACTAATGGTTCACTTGGTTATGTGCTTAACTTCCCAGAGGAAGAGAAGCATCTTGAGACTAAGGATGAACTTATGACAGACCTTATATCACTTGTTGGTGGCCGTGCTGCAGAAGAAGTTGTATTTGGTTCAGTTACTAATGGTGCTTATGATGATATCAAGAAAGCAACTAACCTTGCCAAGACAATGATTACAAGATATGGTATGTCAGACAGATTCGGACTTGTTGCATTATCAACAGTTGAAGATGAATATCTTAGCGGAAGAGCATCTATGAACTGTGCACAGGCAACTGAGGCAGAGGTTGATGACGAGGTAAAGAAGCTTATTGCGTCATGTTATGAAGAGGCTAAGCAGATTATAAGAGAGAACAGAGAAGTAATGGATCAGCTTGCAAGATATCTGTATGACCATGAGACTATCACAGGCAAGGAATTCATGAAGATATTCAGAGAGGCAAAGGGAATACCTGAGCCGGTTGATACTTCATTATTCTCAACATCAGAGAAAGTGGCAGAAAGCGTAACATTTAATGAAGATGGAAGCTATTCATCGACAGTTAGTGGTGAGCCGGAAAGCGATATATGGAAGAATATTGGCAGTCATTCAGACGATAATGAATCTGATGATACAGCTAAAGAAAAAGAAGATGATTAATAATAAAGGGGCATATCACATTGTGATATGCCCCTTATATCAACGCTTATTCTTTTCAGATATGTGTGAATGATATCCTGACGAAGTGCTTTCAATAGATTGTGAAGCAACGTCAGCAGCATCTTTAAGAGCGGTCTGTTTAGACTGTTCCTTAGCAGAACTGATTCTGGATTCAATTTTTTTAAGAAAAACATATGTAAGATATTCGCGGGACGGAGTTGGGATAATACATCCATAAATGTAGCGTTCGCCATACAACTGGCTGCGTATGATAAAACATTTAAAATGAAAGTTAAACTGCTTTCCGTTTGCCTGATCTGAAAATGTTATATATGTATTATTATAGTTATATAATAGTTCGTTGCTGGTTGAAAATGAAAGTCCTTTATCACTGACATCAATTAACGTTACTGGAATATCAGCTTCTGTGGTATCTGATGAGATATGTCCCGAAGCCCCGGTTGAAATGCGCTGATTAAATCTTCTGTCGCATTCAGAGGCAATGCTGGCAAAAACATTGGTCGAGATTTTGTAGTAAGCAGATGCGAAACTGGTTGATTTATAAGAGATAGTTTCTATGTTAATATTCTTCCAGACTACACGGTTCTTTGTTGCTGGGTCTATGGTATAAAGATTAAATAAAATATCCTTATAAGAAGAAAAATCTATTACAGCACCTTTTGATGTAAAAGGCGCTATGAGAATGTAGCCATTCTTGGATGCAACAACAGAGGAAGGCATCTCGTAGCTGACATTATCTATGGATATTTCAATTGAAATTGACCCGCCTACGGGAATATCAGATATTAACATAATACAACTCCCTTACATTAATAATTAAATATAGAATATCATAAAATTGCTGATTAATAAACGAAAATATGTTATATTTTTTTACATAGGGAGGAGATGCTATGAGTTTTACACATTTGCATGTGCATACTGAATATTCATTGCTGGATGGCTCCAGTAAGATAAAAGAGATTACTAAACGGGCAAAGGAACTTGGCATGGACAGCCTTGCAATAACTGACCATGGTGTGATGTATGGTGTTATTGAATTTTACGAGGCGGCTAAGAAGGCAGGAATCAAGCCTGTTCTTGGCTGTGAGGTGTATGTAGCTCCGGGGTCAAGGTTTGATAAAGGCGCAGGACAGAGTGAGGATAAATATAATCACCTTGTATTGCTGGCAGAGAATAACACCGGATATCAGAATCTTATGAAGATAGTCTCAAAAGGGTTTACAGAAGGCTTTTACTATAAGCCGAGAGTAGACAAGGAAGTGTTAAGGGAATATCACGAGGGAATTATTGCTACGAGTGCGTGCCTTGCAGGTGAGGTGCAGAGATATCTGTCAAGAGGCATGTATGAGACGGCCAGAGATGCTGCCCTTGAACTTCAGGATATATTCGGAAAGGGAAATTTCTTTCTTGAATTGCAGGATCACGGAATAGCAGAACAGCACTATGTCAATCCACAGCTTATGCGTATGCATAATGAGACCGGAATTGAACTGGTATGTACGAATGATGTTCATTATACTTATGCAGATGATGTAGATGCACATGATATATTATTATGTATACAGACAGGTAAGAAGCTTTCTGATGAAAACAGGATGCGATATGAGGGTGGACAGTTCTATTTAAAGTCAGAGGAAGAGATGGCGGAATTGTTCAAATACGCACCGGAAGCAGTTGAGAACACTCATAAGATAGCAGAAAGATGTAATGTTGAGATAGAATTCGGAGTTACAAAGCTGCCAGCGTTTGATGTGCCAGAAGAATATGGAAAGAATTCATGGGTGTATCTTAATGCTTTATGCTATGAGGGGTTAAAGGAGAGATATCCGGACAAGACCGCAGATGTATGTATTGAAGATATTATAGAGCAGGCAAAAGCATCAATAGTTGCAGACAGAAAAGATGTTGTTATAAAAAGGGCAGAGGATTCGAATGATATATTCCAGAGACTTTCTTACGAGCTGTCAGTTATCTATTCAATGGGATATGTCGATTATTTCCTGATTGTGTGGGATTACATTAATTATGCCAAGACACATGATATTCCGGTTGGACCCGGACGAGGCTCGGCGGCAGGAAGTCTTGTGTCATACTGTCTTGGAATAACAACGCTTGACCCTGTTAAATACAATCTTGTATTCGAACGATTTCTGAATCCTGAGCGTGTGTCCATGCCCGATATTGACGTGGACTTTGCACCAGAAGGCAGACAGAAGGTTATTGATTATGTTATAGAAAAATATGGTAAAGAATGTGTGTGCCAGATAATCACATTTGGAACTATGGCAGCAAGAGCCGTTATTAAAGATGTCGGAAGGGTTATGGTTTCCGTTGAAAAACTCGGCAATAAATATGATGTGCAGGAATTAAAAGATATGATCGCAGAGCATACGGCATACACCAATTCTGCAAAAGGAAAAGAAATCCTGAATCATTTTGAAGAATACTTGCCGAAATTCAAGAAGATCATCCCGCATGATTATAACCGTATGATGATGGCGATCGTGCAGATGGAAGAAAAAGGCCTGAGCAGTGAGCAGGCACAGATTGAAGCATTTTATGCAAATAAAGCGAGATAGGAGGGAAAAGAAATGGGAAAACCAACCGGATTTTTAGAGTACGAAAGAAGAGTGAGTGAAGAGATCGCACCGCTTGAACGTATTAAAAATTTTAACGAATTTCATATCCCTCTGCCGCTGGAAAAACAGCAGCTTCAGGGAGCACGCTGTATGGCATGCGGAGTGCCGTTCTGCCAGTACGGAAAAATGATAAACGGCATGGCATCCGGCTGTCCGCTGAACAACCTCTGCCCGGAATGGAATGATCTTGTCTATACCGGAAACTGGGAACAGGCTTACAACCGTCTGATGAAAACACATTGTTTTCCAGAATTTACTTCCAGAGTGTGCCCGGCACTCTGTGAAGCAGCCTGCACCTGCAACTTAAACGGAGACCCGGTCTCCACAAAAGAGAACGAGCGTGCGATTATTGAGCGTGCCTACGAGACAGGACTTGTCAAGGCACAGCCGCCGAAAGTGCGTACCGGAAAAAAAGTAGCCGTGATCGGAAGCGGTCCGTCCGGACTTGCCGTTGCCATGCAGCTGAACCGCCGTGGTCATGAGGTGACTGTATTTGAGCGAAATGACCGCATCGGCGGCCTGCTCCGCTACGGAATCCCGAACATGAAACTGGAGAAATCTGTGATCGACCGCCGTGTCCGTCTGATGGAAGAAGAAGGTGTGATCTTTAAAACCAATGTCAATGTCGGTGTGGATGTCAAAGCAGCCAAACTTCTGAAAGATTTCGACCGTGTGGTACTCTGCTGCGGAGCATCAAACCCAAGAGATATCAAAGTGCCGGGACGAGAGGCAGAAGGCATTTATTTTGCCGTTGATTTCCTGAAAGGTGTGACAAAGAGCCTGCTGGATTCTGATCTGGCGGATCAGAAATTTGTTGCCTGCAAGAATAAGAAAGTGATGGTCATCGGAGGCGGTGATACCGGAAACGACTGTGTCGGAACAGCCATCCGCCTGGGTGCATCTTCTGTGGTACAGCTGGAGATGATGCCGAAAGCCCCGGATCAGAGAGCGGCAAACAATCCATGGCCGGAGTGGCCGAGAGTCTGCAAGACTGATTATGGCCAGCAGGAAGCGATTGCTGTATTCGGACACGATCCACGTATCTATCAGACCACGGTCAAAGAATTCATTGCCGATGACAAAGGCAGACTGAAAAAAGCAGTGCTGGTCAAATTACAGAGCAAAAAAGATGAGAAAACAGGTCGCATGATGATGGTTCCGGTGGAAGGGAGCGAATGGACGGTTGAAGTGGATGTCGTACTGATCGCAGCCGGTTTTCTTGGCTCACAGAAATATGTGACCGATGCCTTTAAAGTAGATCTGACACCGCGTACGAACGTGGCAACGGAAGCAGAGAAATATCAGACTTCCGTAAAGAATGTCTTTACGGCAGGTGATATGCACCGGGGACAGTCTCTGGTTGTCTGGGCGATCCACGAAGGAAGGGAAGCGGCCAAGGCGGTAGATGAATCCCTGATGGGATATACCAACCTCGTTTAAAGAAAAGGAACGCAAAAAAACGGGGCAGATCATTCTGCCCCAAGTTCCAGCATCACACTGGCGATATACCATCCGTCTTTAATCTCTCTGGTGGAGATTCCGTTGTAACGGCGGACGATATCATCGATGATCTGACGGCCAAGCCCATGCTGCTTTTTATCCGACTTGGTCGTGCGGATGGTAAGTGCCTTGTCTTGCATGGAAGGATCCATTTTGTTTCGAATGGTCAGGGAGAGATAATCCTTGACCATTTTCATTTCAATCACAATTTTCGGATCTTCGATTTTTCTGGATGCTTCGATCGCATTGTCCAGAAGATTCGCAACAAGAGAACAGAGATGATGATCGGGGATCGACAGATGTGGCGGCAGTACGATCTGAATATCCATCGGGATCTGATACTTATGAGCCGTGGCACATTTAAGGTTGATCACCTGAAGCTGGATGCGGCTGCTGTATTCGCTTGTCATTTGCTATAGACAGTGCAAGCCTTCTTCAGTACGCAGCAGAAGAGATCACTTCCTTTTAAAAGCAGGTTTTGGAAATAAAACCTGAAAAAATTTCCTTCTTTACACAAAAAAATAAAAGACTGAAAAAACGGATTTTTCAGGCGAAAAGGGCTTCATGCTACACAGGCATGGAGCCTTTTTCTGTGCTTGACAGACGTTTTTAAATATGTTACCAATATAAAACATAGAATAGTTTAGACTAACAAAAGAAAGCTAAAACGTACAAAAGTTACAAGTATACAAATAAATATAACGGAAGAGCTGTGCGATGTGAGGCTGACATGAAGGAGGACAAAATGAAACGAAGATTTCTGGCGTTTGTGTGCTGTTTCAGTATGCTGGTATCTCTGCTGCCGTGCAGTGCAAAGGCAAATGGGAGAACAACGAACGTAAATCTGCTGGAAACACCGGAAGAAGTGGCAGAAGTGTTTTACAGGCAGAATGCATCTCTTAGAAAGAGTAAGGGGGTCACGGCACAGGATCAACAAAATGAGATTCGCAAACGTGTGATCGTAGAGAGTGCACAGACTCTGGGAAATACATACGGAGCAGTAAAGACGTATTACTATACGGTGGGTGGCTACCAGATCTTACTGTATGACAGTGCAGATCAGGCAGAGCTTGCAGTGACAAACCTGAAAAAAGATTACCCGGGAGTACACATTTTTCAGGATATCCCGGTCACACTGGAAGAGGCAGCAAGAGACGGCGATGCAGATGTGCAGGTAGAAATACAGGATGCAGCCGAAAAAGAAGACGAGAGCGAAACAGAGACGGAAATCCAGGCATTTGACGGCATCCATATGATGGGTATGGACAAGTTGAAAGAGGATGCAAAAGACTGGAGCGGCGATGCAACCGTCGCAGTCATCGACAGCGGAATCGATGAGGATCATCCGTGGTTTACAACAAGACTGGATCGCAAAAACAGTGTCAATCTGGCAGCAGACGGTTTAGGCAAAGATGCATACAATGATCCGAACCAGGGACACGGCACACACGTTGCCGGCATCGTAACCCAGGCAACACCGGTGCAGGTCAAGATCAAACCCTTTTACAAGCTCAGCAATAGCCTGCGGCTGGTCGCCGGTGGGCTGATACTCGGAATGTAACTGAAAATGATCCATAATTCCTCCAAAATGTGAATCGTAACTTTTTAACTCTGCTTACCATCAATTTTTACGGTGACACTCACACATACATCACAATGGGTTTGCTTTTCTACATTAGAAATATAACACTTATCCAGGCATTTTTCGTCCATAAAACGCCCAAAAGCCTGGGTATAATATCTTGGAACATACCCCAATACTCTCTGCTCTTGATCCATTACACAGATTGCAGTTTTGTCGTAGATATTTTCCGATTCTTTTTAAAAAAAACTTCTTCATTGTGGTGCAAGGGCACTGACTTTTCACAATTTTCTCCCCCGCATCCAAGATAATGCCTTCTTGACGTAGGGCACTTCCAAATTAAATACAAATAATCTTTACCATTTTTCAGTGACATATCACTCCTGCTTTCCGAAATAGACTAATTTCATCATTTCTGTTTTACTGAGTAAAAATTTTAAGATCAAAGAAAGAAGAACTGTTATCGTAAAGCGGTGACCACGTCATTTTCCCATTTTCTTCAACAATGGCCCAATTATTCTGATGCCTGTCTGTATTTCCGATCAGATAATCGAAAATAACCATATCCAAAAAATCTTCGACTGGTACAAACTTTCGTATAGACTGTAGTACCATTTCTATGGAATATTTGTTTCCAGACACCCGGTCCATGTCTACTTCGGGAACACTGCAGCTGTTCGATGAGTC
>OGZW01000906.1_pt1 | contig 23997 bp, 17 predicted proteins | sample 1577001 | NCBI WGS metagenome assembly OGZW01 (sample SAMEA3541519, study PRJEB24748) | human gut metagenome | biome: human gut; feature: human-associated habitat; material: faeces | place: China | collected 2012 | reverse complement strand
AGCATGAAGTCCGAAAAGAGAATGTCATCGTCTAAGCGAATCTCCGCAGGTGCGGTGGGAACCATGAAGTTTCTCCGACGTTCCAGCAAAAGAGCCTCGGCTTTCTTCTTGTTCCTCTTGACGGACAGACCGGTGGCTTCCCACTTGGTCTTTCGCTTTCCGTCTGCGTCCTTGTAACTCAGAACGATGTAGTAGAAGTCATTTTTTTCTTGCAGATAATTGATCCCCATACAGCAAATTGGTGATTTTTGTAAAATTGCAACAATAAAAATCTGGACGATGGATTTCATCCCAATGTCGCTCGAATCCGTTCCAGAATCGTCTGGTCAGCCGGGAGCCACTGTACAGAATCCAGTTCGTCTTTTGTCAGCCAGCGCGCGGCTTCGGCTTCTTTCAGAACAAGGTCACCAGAAAGGACCTCACACCAGAAGCAGTCCATCGAAAGATGAAATGCAGGATAGTCGTATTCGATGGTGCCGATTTTATCATGTACCGCAATTTCGGTGTCCAACTCTTCCTCAATCTCTCGTTTCAGCGCCTGCTGTGCGGTTTCTCCCGGCTCGATTTTGCCACCCGGGAACTCCCATCCGCCCTTGTACTCGCCGTAGCCGCGGGCGGTGGCATAAATTTTATGTTTCGTCTGAATATCTTCGCAGATGACAGCTGCGACAACGCGAATCATTTTCATGAAAATCTCCTGAATTATTTTTCATAATAGAGTGGACAACCCAGTTTTCTCAATTTGGATTCGATTGCTCCTGTAGAACGTTTTAGAATCAAAGAAATTCGTTTGATGCTGTTCCCCTGCTGGTGGAGCCGCAGTAATTCACGTTCTTCTTTTTGCGACCATGCTGTTCCAGCGCGAGAATAACGCTCTGCCTTTTTGTTTCGAGGAAGAGACTTCAGATATTCAGCGGTAGATTCAATGGAGCAATGTTCCAATACGATTTTTAATGCTTCTTGAATTTCTTCCTGAGCACAACTATCATTTTCAGACAGAATCCAACCGGTTAAAGGATTAATACCTTTTGCAAGAGTTTCAATTATGGTGCGAGCCAGCATATCGTCCATAGTATGTTACCCCACGATCAATTTGTTGGTCTTTTTGAGGAACTTTGCAGGAATCGGGCGGTCCAGCTTCCATGTGATGTTCATGGGGCGGGAGCCCTCGTGCTTCACATAGTTCACCGTACCCAGATAGGTATACGCTCCTGCACCGCCAAAACGAGCATCTGCCTTGAACTCGCGCACGAACAGCAGCACCCGGCTTCCCTTTGCACGGTGATGGATGTAGCGCTGCCCGGTGGCAGAGTTTTCGGCGGTGGTGCTCTGGCTCTGCCAGTGGAACAGGCTCTCGTTGATGGAATAATCCTTGTACATGGTGGTGGGGGAGTAATCCTTGTCCGCTTTGTTCAGGGTCACAAAGAATACGTCCAGCTGCTTTTCCGGCAGCCACTTCACGCCCTCGCGGACAGTGGCAGGCTTCAAAAAGTCCAGTGCCACTAGCAGCTGGTCGCGGGTATAGGTGCAGTGCAGGTCCAGCGGACAATCAAAGCCTACATCCACAGGTTCGTCGATAAAATCAATGCGGTCATATTGATACTGCAAAAGTGCCTGCAGTTCCCCCAGCAAAACGGGACTATCCGAGAGAGCATACAGATTATCGAGAACTTCTTCATCCTCCCAGCTTTCTGCAGTTTTGCCCCAGAGAGTCACATAGAACATTTGCAGCATCCGCTTCTCTACTGGCGATAGAGCCGCAAAGTCGGTGTTATCCAATTTTGGCAGAAGCCCCAGCAAAAAACGAATCCACCTGCGGGAATCGATGACCGCAAAGCGTGCAAAGGCTTTGGTCATAGTTTCTTCCAAAGGTTCTGCAAAATCGGATGCCGCCCCTGCACGGACGCACAGCCTGCTGAAGCAGATCTTTTTGCTGTAAATCGCACGCGGGTCAAGATGGTAGTAGTCGAGGAAGTTCCCGAGTGTCAAAGGCAGGTCGGTATCCTCGGTAAAGGCAGCCGCCCGCGCCACAAGCCCGGAGGTGCGGTCATAGGAGGCGCTGATATTATCCAGCACATATTTTGCGGCATATTTCTCCAACTGAATATAGCAGCCTTTAGGTGCAGAGACAAAGCCCTCTTTGAGCTCCCGGCTGACGCTGCGGGTGGTGTTGGAGAGCAGTGCTGCGAATTTCTCCTCAAAATTATACTTTTTGTTGGCCTGTCCGATGAAATCCAGAACGGTCAGGCAATCCTTGTTTTCTGCCAGACGCAGACCACGCCCCAGTTGCTGCAAAAACACGGTCAGCGACTCGGTAGGGCGCAGGAACAGCACAGTGTTCACCTCGGGGATATCCACACCCTCGTTGTAAATGTCCACTACAAAGAGGAATCGGAGTTCCCCGGAAACCAGCCGCTGCTTGGCGGCGTTGCGCTCCTCGTCAGGAGAATCGCCGGTCAGTGCCATAGATGGAATGCCGTGGGTATTAAAGTGGCGCGCCATAAATTGGGCATGAGCGATGGAAACGCAGAAGCCCAGACCCTTCACCTCTTCGATATCGGTGACATATTTCAGGATGGAATTCACCACAAGGTCAGCGCGGCGCTCTGCCACCATGCCGCTGAGGGTGTACAGGTTGGATAGCTCGTTTTTGTCGTAGCCGCTGGTACGCCATTTCAGACTGCTCAGATCTGCGGTGTCGGTGACGCCGAAATATTGGAAGGGGCAGAGCAGTTTCCGGTCGATGGCCTCCGGCAGACGGATCTCGGCGGCAATGCGCCCGCCGAAATAGTCCAGAACGCTTTTGCCGTCCATGCGTTCCGGGGTAGCAGTCAGCCCAAGCAGGATCTTCGGCTGGTAATATTCCAACAGCTTCTGATAGGTGGGTGCAGCCGCATGGTGGAATTCGTCTACAACGATGTAATCGTAAAAATCCGCTGCCGTTTTGGCAGCAAGCTCCTGAGAATTGAAGGTCTGGATGGAAACAAACAGATGGTCGATGCTGTCGGCTTTGTGGCTGCCCACATACAGCTCGCCGAAATTGGCATCCTTCAGTACCGCCCGGAAGGTGTACAGGCTCTGCTTCAGGATCTCCTCTCGGTGTGCCACAAACAGCAGACGGCAGGGCTGCCCCGGATGCTGTTTGCAGAAGCGCTTGTAATCCAGCGCGGAGATCACAGTTTTGCCGGTGCCGGTAGCGGCGACCACTAAGTTGCGGTTATAACCCCGAACGGTGCGCTCGGCATCCAGCCGGTCCAGGATTTCCTGTTGATAGGAATAGGGCAGAATATCTAGGGTGTAGATCCCGCTGTGGTTGGTCTCGCTGTATTTTTCGGCTTTCAGGGCGCGGGTCAGCCGTTCCCGCTGCCCTTCATCGTAATATTCAAACTCGCTGGAGTTCCAGTAGCTTTCAAAGGTGGCTGCGATCTTTTCGATGGTCTCCGGCAGGTCCTTTCGGGTCACCTTGACGTTCCATTCCAGACCGCTGGAAATTGCCGCATTGGACAGGTTGGAGGAGCCTACATACGCCGTAGTAAAGCCGGTGTTCCGGTGAAATACATAGGTCTTTGCGTGCAGGCGGGTACGCTTGGTGTCGTAGCTCACCTTGATCTTCGTATTGGGCAGTGCGCGCAGCTCCTCGATGGCTTTCACGTCCGTAGCGCCCATATAAGAGGTGGTGATGATGCGCAATTCGCCGCCGCTTTGTGCAAACTGCCGCAGCTCGTCCATGATGAGGCGCAAGCCGCTCCACTTGATAAAGGAGACCAGCATATCAATGCGGTCGGCGGATACGATCTCCTTTTTCAGCTCCGTGTACATCTGCGGCTCATGGATAGCGCCGGTAAACAGGGAACTTTGCGCAATGGAGGTCTCCGGGCGGTCAAGGTCCTTTGCGCTTTTTCCTGTAGCAAGGCGCGGGTCATTCTGCTGCAAAAGCGCAAGAAGCTGCTCTGCCCGCTGGTCAACACCGAGCGCGGCAAAGTTAGCTTCCTGTGTGGTGTTCTGGATGGTGGTCACGATCTGGTTTGCCAGCTGGATCTGCGCCTCGATGCCGCCGCCGTTGTCCTGCACGTTCTCAAGACCCTTTTGTACCACGTCGGTCAGATACTGCGCAAGTACCTTGGCAGCCTCCGCTGTGTCGATGGGCGCAGTGGACTTGCGGGCTTCCGGGATATCTGCAAGCTCGCGGTTCAGTGCGTTGTTGATGACCTGTTCGTACAGACCGGGGTAGAGCATAGGTGCACTTCCTTACCGTTTTCTTTTATTATAGTGCCCGTTAGAAGAATATTCAATGATCGAGAATAAACCGCATCTGATCGAATAGAAGTTCTTGATCTCAGAAAATATGCTGTATCTGCATTGCTTTTATAAAAAATAATAAAGGTTGAGATGATTTGTATGATGCTACAATAAAAAGAGACTGATGCAATGCAACAGTCTCTCGATAGCAATGAGGCTTATATAACGGGTGTTTTTTTATAAAAATCCGTAGCAGTGCCTCCCATTCCAAGAGTGGTTTTGATGCCAACTCCGCCATGGGATGCAAAAGAGAGCAACGCGTTCCAAAGTTCCAGAAGCGGCGGCGCAAGGCGCGCCTCGATGGTCACATTGCCTTGAAAGGCTGGAATGCGCGTTTCTTTCAACAGATAACGTGTGGTATGGAGATTATAATCCACAATATGAAGCCCTTGCTGTAAAGCCTGCAGTGCATCAGAATCGATAAGGGCATATTCTGGAAAGGCAGCGTTCCAATGCGCAATCAGACTTTGCAAAATCAGAGTTTCCTGCGGGAAAATAGTATAGCGGCCGGACTGCTTGAAGGCGCAAGGCGACAGAAAAGCAATTTTGGCACGGGTTTCGCTGCGGGAGCGCCCAGAACGGATCAGCTCTTCAGCGGAGATTGCCGGAAAGGTGCGGACCTCTGAAATCGGAAGTGTCAATTCATGCAGAGGGATTTCCTTTGCAGATTCCAAAACGGGAAAAACTACCTGTCGAGCAACGTCATTCAGCAGGTTGACCGTCCAGATCAAAGACTGTTTTTCCGGCGAAAAACATAGAAAATGCGCAATGGGGTGTTCCCCTTGCAGATGCATCTGCTCTCCAAATTCAGAAGAGATCTGTGACATCAGCCAGCCGTACAGACGATAAGACCACGACTGTGGAATCCGCACATCATTGGGCGGAGATAAAACCAGTTGAATCTGCTGGATCATAAGATACTCACCCCGCAATATCCATAGGGATAAAGCCGACCACGAAAGCGAGCATATTTCATGGTGTGCGGGGAAATGCCATTTTCGGCATCACGCTCATGCTTGTGGTTGCGGAACATTTGCTTCATTTGTTCTGCCGTCCAGCGCAGTCCCTCTTCTTCACCCAGATAGGGGTACGCCAGCGACTTGGCAAAAAAGCCGGAGCCGCCGCCAAGGATCAGGTGTGGCTGCTGCGGCAGGTTGACTGCACCGCTCGGCGGAGTGAAGTGCCTGCCATACGTCTGTTCGTAATAAGTATCAAACTGCTGAATGGCCTCCAGAAGGGACTCTTTGGTAATGCGCCCCTTCAGCACCGACTGATCCAGCGTCAGCTTGAAGCGTACCTTAGTACCAGACGCTGCGCATTCCCGACACATGGGGATGCCGCGATTACTGCCCTTCGCAAAGGAGCCGTTCACAAGTGCATCAAATTTTCCGACAAGGACCATCTGCGCATCCGGGATGGGAAGGCTGTCGGAAACCTGAATGCCACGGAAAATGCTGTTAACGGCGTCCGAAGCGGTGCTTCCATCTTTCAGAGTGCGCAGATGCAGCTGGTTGACATATTTCTCTTCCGGAAAGGTGGCCCGGCGGTTTGGTGCAAGGCTGTGTCCGGTACTGCGGTCAGCCAATACCGCACTCAGCAGCCATGCGGTACGCAGCGCACCCTTGATGCTGCTGCCGGGAATGTAGGCATGGCCCTGCGCATCACGCTGGAAAGCATGGATCTCTTTCAACGAGTGCTCAGCGTCCAGAGCATCTCCCACCTCGATCTGATAGCGCGTCAGCGTTTTCAGCTCCGCATCGGAAATGCCGCAGTCTTTGCTCAGAAATGCCCAGAGATTGGACTGCTCGCTAAGCATAAACTGTCCGTACTTGTCCACCAGATCGTGCTCGACTAGAAAGCTGAAAAATTTTTGCTCGTCCAGAAAGGAGACTTTGCCATTGCGGGTGTTGTACATGTACTCTTTTTTGGTATAACTGCTACCATTGCCAACAAACAGAGGTGCCCATACATTTAGAGTAAGGTCAAAGATCTGCAGATGATCCTGCTGAATCATAATGTCACCCCCATAAAGATTGGCTTGGAATAGCGGTATACCGGATACACATCCGACAAACCAACATCATACAAAGCGCCTTGATAACGATTTTGCAGGACAGACCCTGCCGAAAGGGCATACTGCGTTTTTTTCTTCAGTGGAGTTTCCACACGATCGGATGCCATAAAGCCGCTGCGGCGCACCAGCTGGAAGGAGGCACCCTCTAATGCATTATCTAGTTCATCTGTCTGCGGCAGGCTGGTACTCAGCAGCAGATAAGGAGCATGCTCGGAAGAAAGTGCATGATACATCCACTCCGTCTGCTCGTCAAAAGGTTCGTTCAGATAAATCTTGTCTACAACATGGAACTTTCCATAACCAGAGCTGACTTTGCCGCCGATGCCGGTAGCGCCCAGCCAATCCAGCAAATACTCAAGATCTTCATCCTGACCATCTTCGGTAAATCCGCAGATGAAATACAGTCCGCAGTCCGGCGCAAAACGGAACAGTCCAACCTGATACGGCATGATATCCCCCTGCATGGGAACGGCTGCCTTGGTCTGCTCATAGTGGGTGCCAAAACTTTCAGGCTGCTCGTCAGGGGTGAAATGACCTTCATGCAGGCTTCTGGCGTAGCGGTCAAATTCCAACACAGGGATCCAGGCTAGCTTTTTTACCTTTTTGCGCAGGGTGGTTTCCACTTCCTCAGTGGATTCTGACGCGGCAATGGGTTTTGGCAGGTAGAATGTTTCGCCATACCAGGGCATTGTATCGCTGAGCAGAAATTTTCCCTGCCGGACCTGCGCACAAAGCTGTTCTAAGGCTTCTTCTCCGTGCTGGACGAGGGTCTCATGGCAGAGGGCAGAAAACAGGGTATCTGCCCGCAGGGTCTCTTCGGAGGTATAAAGCGACAATGCAGAGTCGGCTCCTCCGAAATGAACAGCTGTGTCAAACTGCAGCTTAAACAGAAAATAGTTCATAACTATCCACCTCATCAAAGAGGGATTTCAGGCGGCTGAGATCCACCTGCGCGCCATAGCCTTCCAGCGCAAAGTTTTTCAGGCTGACACGGCCGCTGCCGCGGGAACCATGGCCGCCCAGATAATCCATCTGCAGCAGCTTCATGCCCTTGGCCAGAAGAGAAAGATCTTCCTCGACCTGTGCCGGGTCGGTCACATCGTAAACGATGCTGACACCGAACTTTGCACCGGCGATTACACGTTCGATCTGGCGAGGATTGGCCACAGAGTTGGCACGGGAAATTGCGTTCTCGGTCTTGACCTCGGTCACACCCACATTGGAAAGCTCTTTGGCATTGGACAAAAAGGCATCCGCAAACTGCAGGCGGGAACGACGCACCGGTTCCGAGGAACCGAACAGGCGGAGGATTTGCTCGGGGTCTTTGTCGCAACTTCCGGCTTTTGCCATTGCTTCGATATCCTGATATGTGCTGCGAGCCAGCAGGGTGCGCAATTTGCCTTTCAGACTGCTGCCGGGTACGATGGGATAACCGGTATAGGGGTCACGCACCACCGGGCTGTCCACAGCACCAATGGCAGAAAAGGCAGAGGAACCGCCGATGTGCATACCGGTGCGCACTTCCAGATCGCACCGGATCAGAATTTTTCCATACATATGATTACCCCTCCTTGCCGCCGAAGTAGCGGTGGAAAGCGACCAGCGCTTCCATGTAGTGTGCAAAGCGGATCAGGTCCGCACGGTCGGTGGAAATGCCCTTGAGGTATTCCAGCAGGTTCGTCTGTGCCACAAAGCTTTTTACGGTGTCATCACGGCCGCACTCATAAGCCACCCGGACCCGCATCAGGTTGAGCTTCACGATGCTTTCGGGCAGAAGCTTTTCATCGGTGCGGATGTTTTCCGTATTAAAGATATCAGTCACGAGGCTCAACAGGTTGCGAATTTTGCTGGTGGTCACGGTCTTGCCACCGCTCATGAGGCTGCGCATAATACGCTCGGCTTCGTCTACATAATCTTCCGACACCTTTTTCGGCGTGATCTCCGGCGGCAGCTCTTTCTGCTGCCCATAGCTGCTACGGCTGTTATAGCTGCCGGAACTGCTGCGGTTTCCGTTGTAGCTGTTGCTATATCCGCTCCGGTTGTTGTTATAGCCACCGCCGCCATAGCTGCGGCCATTATCATTCCATCCTGCCATCTGTGTCGCCACCCTTTCTGTTCTGATAGACATAAATATAAATTGCGGTGATGAGCTGGTGACGCTGTACGGCATCCAATGCCCAATCCATCATGCTGTGAGAGAATTGCTCGTAGACTTTGTAATTTGCTGCGCTCTTTTTGGGCGAGAGCCGCGCCAGCAGGTAGGCATACCGAGCAAGGTTGATGCGGTCGTTCTCGGCTTCTCGCAGCAGCGCCAGCAGATTGTAGAGCATGGCGTTTCCATGCTCAGCGTTATCCTTGCCGAAGAAGCTTTGCAGGCAGCCGACCTTTTCGGTCAGGACCTTTGTACGGAATACATCCCATGCATAGATATGTCCCTGTTCCGGTTGCACCAGCAGATTGCCCTTTGCATCCCGGACCGCTTTGCGCTCCGGCGTGAACAGTGCCGCTGCATTTTTGCCGGGCAGATGCTTGGCGGCTTCTTCCAGTGCGGCAGTTTTCTCGGCGGAAAGCCGGATGGGGTAATGGTCATCAAAGATGCCGATGCCTGCGCTGAGTGTCAGTGCGCCGCAGGAAAATGCAGTGAAATTGCTCTGGATGCGCTGCGCTGCTTCCAGCACATCGTTCCATGCGCCCACAAGGAACACATCATCGCCGCCGGCGTAGACGATGCTCACTTGCAGCCCTTCGAGAATGCCGTTGATGTAGCACTTGAAAAACAGCGACATCTGCCGGGAGAACGCCGAGGTGCGGGACAGGGTAACATAGTGCATCCGTTTGACCGGGTCTTTCTCGTTTTCCTGCTCGAAACCGGAGATAAAGGCGTGGCCGAGGTTGTCCACATCCATACGGCAGACCGCAATGCGGCGCACGCCCTCAGACTGTTCTGCCAGTTCTTCCATGCTGTTGCTGGCGGCGTAATCGCCCACATACAGGTTGGTGCTGTAAGTAAGGCCGGTGAACGGTGCATTTTTGGTGTATACACGCGTGACCGGTTCACCGGAAGCCAGCCGTTTGCGGGCAGAGAGCGGATCCGTCAGGGACAGATATTCGCTGCCGCCGTCCAGTGCAGGCAGCGTACAGTCATCGGCAGCCGAGGGCTGATGGCTTACCACCAGAACGCGCTTGTTCTGAATCTTGTTAGAAAGATCTACAAACAGTTTACACCAAGGGCAGAGATCATCCTTCAGGTTGGCACTGGTGCCGCACACCTTGCATTCCCGGCCATCCGGGTAAGCGGCGGTGCTGTTCAGCTGCCGCAGATCTTCGGCGGTGTAGCGGTGGAATTTGTGCTGCTCCAGCAGACGGTTCACCCGGCGGAACAGCTCTTTGTAGGGGCTTTTTTCAGCCGGGGTATTGGTCAGGTCGTTGCCGGAGCAGGGCGTCCATGCGTTGGCCAGAAACAGCTGGGTGCCGAACTGCTGCTGCAGCCAGCGGTTGAACTGCCGGTTCCACCGGGTCAGGGTATCGGCCACGGCGGCAGTGTTGGGCAGCAGCACATAGCAGTGCCCGCCGCCGCTGTAAATCAGGTTGGCGCGGGACACGTCGCACCCGGCCAGAAGCTCGTCCAGATAGTGCTCCATGAGCAGCTCCAGAAAGAACGACCGGCTGCGCAGGGAGCGCAGGGCGTTTTCGGTATGGACAGTATAAAGGAACTTCTGAATGCGGGAAAAATCGGCGGTATAGAGCAGAAAAACGTCCTTCTGACAAAAATCCTTCTCCTGCTCAAAAAGCGCCTTGCGCAGGTCGGTGATGTTGTTTGCCTGCACATATTCGCTGATGCACGCCGCAATGGCTGCGGTGGTCTTGGCGTGGTCAAACAGAGAAACATCCGGGCTTTCGCCGGTAAAGGTGCTGGACGGAAAACAACTGAACTGCGTTTCCAGCAGACCCAGCAGCGAGTTGATCCACTCCGGCTGCGGCTGCAGATCCGGCAGGCACTCGCTCAGCTTGCGCACGGCATCTGCATAGACGGAAGCGGAAAGCGGCTGCTGCTGCCGTGGCAGCTTCAGGCTGCCGTCCTGTGGCTGCGCAGGCATCATCCAGCCGGGGTGAGAACCGTTCAGGTGGGTGAACACCGAGTCCAGCGGAAGATCCCGCCGGAAGGAACTGCTTTCGCCTTCGACCTCCCGGCGGTCTGCAGCGGCAGAAAGATCATCTGCCAGATAAACGATATAGGCCGGGGAATCGGCTGGCAGAGCCTTTGCTGCACCGCGCAGCGCGGCGGCGTGGTGGTAGCGCACACAGTCCAGCGCCGGTGCCCAGCCTGCACCGAACAAAACGCCGTGCAAAAACTGGTAGCCCTGTTCACTGTGGCTGCCGCGCTGCCCACCGGCACGGTACACCGCTTTGCCGGTGTCGTGCAGCAGTCCGCCATAGGTGGACTGCAGGGTGAGAACGTTCAAAATACCATCTCCTTTACGGATTGTGGAACAATTGCACAATAAACGGAAAACGTATTTGTTGATTTTGTAAGAGATGCTTGGAATTGGCTTTATTATAACACATTTTGTAGCTATGCAAAAGCCGCAGCAGAGAAAATATCACAGCAGCTGCAATCATTCCGTTCATAGAGAGACAGCCCACAGAAAACAAAGAGTTAAGGTTTGCAAAAGAAAAACTCCGCATCAAAAAAGATGCGGAGTTTTTTGCCCCCTTGCGGGGATAAGCTGCAATGCAATTCAAAATGTACCTTGAGCACGATTGTACTGTGTAATAGTCCCATTACGGGGATGGTACACTTTGAAAATTTGAACAGGTAGAACGACTACTGTTTTCGCCCCCTTACGGGGATAAGTCGAAATCTGCGTTGCAAGGACTTGACCGACAGCAGATGACGTTTCCGTCCCCTTGCGGGGATAAGTTGAAATTTGGTACAAGGACTTTGATGGCATGGCAAAGAAGTTTTCGCCCCCTTACGGGGATAGTACCTACGATTCCGAGAAAGTTACCAACGTGCTGACGTTCTCGCCCCCTTACGGGGATGGTACTGTATGACTACCAGATCAAGGGCTTCTTCAAGGAGTTCTCGCCCCCTTACGGGGATGGTACCGAATCCGGCAAGCCGACGGCCTACAAGAAGATGTTTTCGCCCCCTTACGGGGATGGTACAAGACACAAGCACACAGCAATGGAGGTACAAGATGTCTTCGCCCCCTTGCGGGGATGGTACCTTTGGCGGTACTGAGCGGACGAAAGACTACTAATGTTTTCGCCCCCTTACGGGGATGGTACTGCTATTCCGTGGCCCGCTGACGACTGGAAACGGTTTTCGCCCCCTTACGGGGATGGTACGCCGAAATGTTGGACAAGTGGCGGGAGCTGATGGTTTTCGCCCCCTTACGGGGATGGTACTATATGTCCAGACTGATTTGGGACGCTGTCGGCGTTTTCGCCCCCTTACGGGGATGGTACATGTCGATTGTCGTTGTGAAGGAGGAGCAATAGGTTTTCGCCCCCTTACGGGGATGGTACACTAAATATATCACAGAATATCGTAAAATGGAAGAGCTGAATGCCTGAAAAATATTCACTTCATTTAAATAAAGCAAATCCGCGCGAAAAGGGCAACGATAAATCCTGAATCATAATTGTACCGCGGAAGATAGAAAGAAAACCCTCTTTCAGGGCGAGCCATAGCGGCGGAAGCCTGCAAAGGCGAAGATGCTGCGCTTCAGGGTGCTGCCGTCCGGGTAGGTGGTCTCCTGGCTCTTGCGGCGGGAGCAGGCGGCCAGCGTGGGGATGCCCGCGGCCTCCAGACGCTGAACCACCCGGTACACAAAGGTGCACTCGCCCTGACAGAGCATGGCGTCCGGGTTAAGGTACAGGATGTGGTTGGCATATACCGTGGCAAGAGAGTCCAGCACGGCCTCGTTGGTGGCGGGGTCGATGGCAGGGAAGGCAAGATCGACCACCTTGCCGTAGCGCTGCGCCGCAGCTTTTTGCTCGGCACTCCACTGGGCAGACGGATGATTGGTAAAGTTGATGAGCATAGGGCTTTCCTCCTTGACATTGCAAAGAGAAAAAGCCCATGGAATGCGGATAGTTAAGCAAGAAACTTGAAATTACTTTTTCTTAAAAATGATGCTCATTACACCCAACGCAACGAGACACATGAAAAGCGTGTACATAGAATGACATCATCTCCCCTGTCGTGTTTTGGTTTGCCCCCTTACGGGGATGGTATAACCCTTGACAAACAACAAGAAATGTGATACAAGTTTTCGCCCCCTTACGGGGATGGTATCAAGTACGACTTTGCAAGCAAGAGCAAGTTCTTGTTTTCGCCCCCTTACGGGGATTGCATCCGAATGACAACGCCTAAATATCCAGTTATGGAGCTTTCGTCCCCTTTACGGGGCTAAACATGATTAAGACTTTTTATTTCAACGATCTGGCAACGTTTTCGCCCCCTTACGGGGATTGTACTACTGCCCAGAATGCAAAGAAGCCATAAAAGAGGTTTTCGCCCCCTTGCGGGGATTGTACCCTAAATATATCACAAAACACCGCAAAACTGAAGAGCCGGATGGCTAGAAAATATTCACTTTATTACAACGATGTGCTTTTGCGCTGAAAAGAACGGCCATAAATTCATTCAGCCTGCCTTGTGCGCGGGGCGGTTTCATGGTATGATGCAGATAATGGATCTTATAAAAAGGAGTGTTGCCCTGTGCTAAAGACTTATATCACCACCGTACCTTTGCAGGGAAAGCTGGACCCCATGCTGTACCAGCGGGAGCGGGCGGGTGCGCCCACGGCCACCTGCTTTCCCATCGTGCAGGTGATGCGGGATACCCTTGAACCCGGGGACACGGTGCAGCTGCTGGCCATCCGGCAGGAAAATGCCGATACCGCCCGCAATTATCAGCGCCTGCTGGAAGAGCTGGCGCAGCTGGGCATTGCAGAAGATCAGGTGCACCAGCTCCACCTGCCCGAGGATCAGCGCCCGGAAACGCTGATCGGCCTGTGCCGGGATCTGGTGGATGCTCTGCCGCAGGTCACCCGGGTGTATGCATGCATCACCTACGGCTCCAAGAGCATCCCGGTGGGCACGTTGACGGCATTGACCTGCGCCGAAGCTACCCATACCGAGCTGGAAGTAGGCGGCGTGTATTATGGCGAGGTCAAACGGGAAAACGGACAGGTGCTCAGCGCACGGCTTTACGATATGGCGGCACTGTATCAGCTTGCCGGGCTGGTAGGCACCATGCGTGACAGCAAGACCGCCGAACAAGTGTTCCATCAGCTGATCTGGATGAACGAGCACCGGGAGGACTAAGCAGCGATGAATGACATGAAAACATGGGCGGACATTGACGCTTCGCTGCTGCTGCAGCTGCCGCCAGAACAGCGCAAAAAACTGCACGATGCCAATGATGAACGGTTCCGCACGTTCTGGGCGGAATGCTTTCTGACCGCACAGGCTCCCGGAAGGGGAGAGGATGCATGGAACAGCGTGGATTTCTGCGATGCGTTTCTGGATGCGTTTGATTTTTGGGAAGCAAAGCCGGGGCAGACCTTCAGTATGTATCTGCGCACTGCTGTCCGTCATGCACAGGCACACGACCAGCAGCAGGAAGAAATGGCAGTGACAGGTTTCGGCCGCGAGACGAACCGCAAGATCAAAAAAGCGCTGGAATACATGGAAAAGAACGGGATTACAGAGAGCATGCTCTGTCGTGACCCGGAAAAAGAACAGGTGATCGCCGATATTGTCGGGGTGGGTGTAAAGACCCTGCGGGAAGCACTGCGCAATAAGCAGTCGGTGCTCAGTCTGGACGACACTGGCGGAGAGGATTCGGTGCTGGGTGACCGGGTTGCTTCCCAAGAAAAAAGCGTGGAAGAGCAGGTAGAGCAGAGCCGGGAAATGCTGGCATGGCTGCACCGCGGCATAGGGCTAATGAACCTGCAACAGAAGGAAAAATACGGTAAGACAGCTGGCCCGTTGTGGAGCAGCGTGCTGATGGGCTTTCTGCGCAACAACGATGCGCTGGACCCGGCAGAGGATGCGCCCGCGCGGCTGGCAAACTGCGATGATCTGCGTCCGCTGGAACAGGACAACTGCCTGTGGGATATCCTGCTGCTGCACCGGTATGTGGAATTTACGGTTCAGCCGCCCTATGCACCCAAGGCGCTGGAATGCGCTGCCGTCCATGCGCTGCTGGAGCCGGGGCGCAACCCGGCGCAGGATAAGACCGTGGCGGAGTTTCTCGGGGTGAGCAAGGCGGCTGTATCGCAGCGGCGCAAAACATGGCAGCAAAAACTGATGCAGATGCAGGCAGAACAGGAGGAGGTATAAGATGGAACGCAATGTATTGCTTTTATATATGAGCCCCTTCGGCAAAAATCCGAACATTCATACCCAGACCAACGAAGCAGCGGTTTTGGAGCTGAAAAAGCACAAGGAAGGTCCGGACTGTATTCTGGCACTGTGCAGTGAGCTGGAGCGCACCAGCCCTACCGTGCATCTGCCGAACGGGAAAACCTGCACCACCGTGGAATATTTCCGGGATGTATTCCTGCCTTCGGCGGGCATTCCGGCAGAGCGGCTTGTGGTGATCCCGGTACCGGACAGCATGGACGACAAGGCACAGTTCCGGGCTGTCTCTCTGCTGCTGGGAAAAATTGAAGCGGAAGATACCCTCTCCATTGATCTTTCCGGCGGCATGCGGGACACGGCGATGCTTCTGGTAACAGCAGCTCGCTGTATGCGTGACCTGCGCGGTGTGGAAACTCGCAGGGTGATCTATTCCGAACTGCTTCCAGATGGTACTTCCCGCATCCATGACAGCAGTCAGCTGTACAGCCTGTTTGACCTCATCACGGCGATGGACGAGTTCTTTTCCACAGGTACTGCACAGAAGCTGAAAGGCTACCTGTGGAGCGAGGGCGAAAGCGACCCGGCTCTGCACACTCTGCTGGCCCGGATCAACCAGTTCTCGGATGATCTGGCGCTGTGCCGGGTACAGGCGCTGAGTGAAGACCTAAGCCAGATCGCACAGGCACTGCAGGTGCCGCCCAAAGAAAGCAAAAATCTGACCAGCCTGTTCTTCCACCTGCTGAATGACCGTTTCCGCACGGAATTTGAAGGTCTGCTGGCTTCCCCCAAAAACAATCTTCCGGCGCTGGTAAGCTGGTGCACAGAACATGGAATGTATCAGCAGGCGCTGACCCTGCTGTGCGAGCAGATGCCGGCCTATGTCTGCCGTCATCTTTTTGTGCAGCCCACAGAAACCGGCTGGGCATATCTGGCGGCACAGAATCTGAATAAGGGCAAGGCATGGGTATATCCGCTGTTCCACTTCCATTTCTGCCGCCTGACTTTGATGCAAAAGGAGTATCCCTACACAACGGATCTGCGTCTGACCCGCAGCAAGGATGATGCAGATGGCAATATGCTGTTTGGTGTGGCAAATTCCAAAGAAATGCATGCCTATATGGATACGATCCTCGCTTCCGGTCAGCTGGTGATCGACCCGGATGTCCGGTGGCAGATCGAGGATGCGGCACTGTTCTACCAGCGTGTGATGCAGTACCGCAACCAGATCAACCATGCCAGTGATACGGCTTTTGGTCTGCAAAGCGACCGTATTCTTCCGCTAGACACAGCCCATATTGAGCAGACCCTGCAGGATGTGGTCGATTATCTGCAGGAGATCCGCCCCATGAAGCCGGATGCTCCGCAAGGCGTCAAGGCACTGCCTGTCACAAAGACGATTCCGGCTGGCACAGCTTCCAACCTGTAAAATAGAATTGTAAGAAAAAGCAAAGCACCTCCGCTACTGGCAAACGCCAGTAGCAGAGGTGCTTTTTTGTCCCCTTGCGGGGATAAGTTACAACATCCGGCTTCTAATGCTTATATTCGTGGAAAGCTGTTTCCGTCCCCTTGCGGGGATAAGTTACAATGGGAACAAGCTGGATGTGGCAGTGGATACGCACGAGTTTCCGTCCCCTTACGGAGTATAAATTTACTATATCACACATTGAGTCAAAAGAAAAGAACCATACACCGGAGAAGCGCGAATGGAGTAGAAAAGATAAGCCATAAAGATCACCTCGATTCGGCAGAAGGGGCGTCAAAGCCCTGAATGGGCAAGCCGAGGAAGTATTCCTCGATGCGGTCCCAGAGCTGCTCGCTGGAAAAGCCGCTGGTGAACAGCCAGCTCATCAGCCGCACAGCATCGGTGTGGCGCTGGGCAATGCGCTCCAGCAGGTGGTTGCGGTAAAAGCCGCGGTCAGCCAGCTCCAGGGTCTGGGTCTGGTTGATATAGAGGTACAGGCGGCTGTTGGAGCCGCCCAGCAGGGCAAAGTGGAGCAGGTCCAGTTCCTCCAGCACACCCAGAGCCGGGGTCAGACGCTCGCTGCTCTGTGCAGAATCGTTCACCGGCAGATAGCGGCAGGTCTCGCCGCTGTGCAGAACAGCAAAGCTCTGCTCCAGCCAGTGGAAAAACTCGCTGATGAACGGGTCCACGACGCTGTACTCTGCGCCTTCCTGCGTGGTGCCGCGGCGCAGCACACGGGTGCGCTGCAGGCGGGACGAATGCTGCTGCCAGGACTGCACAGCCGCCAGCACTACGCGCACTGCACTGGTGGCACGGGTGCTGCTCAGACCCGTAGCCTGCGCCAGCCGGGCAGCGGCATCCCGGTCGTAGAGATACTGGCCGCTGCGGGCAGCCTCGAAGAAGATCTCCTTCAGGGCGCGCAGCAGTACGGAAAAACGGGCATCCGCATTGGCGTGCCACTCCAGCGTCAGCTGCATGGCGGGGGTCAGGTGCAGCTGGGCATTCAGCGGCAGCTTGTCGCTGTGGGTGTACAGCAGGTACTTGAACTGCGGGAAGGAAAAATCGTTCTGCCAGCGGCTGCTCCACAGGCGGGCAAGGTCTACGTCGTAGACTCCGGCGGCCTCATCCTGCAGGGTGGCAGCACCGGTACAGATGCAGTTGACTGCGGCGGCATCGGCGCTGCTGAGCAGAAAATACCCGTGGGTGAACAGAGGAGAGGGCCGCATGATGAAGGGTGCATAGCCGCGTGCTTCGCTGTCCTTCTGGATCAGCAGCATGGCGGTCTTGACCTTGGCCAGCGGGTCCTGCTGGTGCTCGCCGTTAGGGCTGGCAAAGATGTAGGCGAAGCTCTCAGCGTCCACCAGAAGCTCGTTGCGGTGCTTGGTGGCAGTGGCCGGCTGGCTGGCGCGGTGCTGGCGGTACAGCTGCAGCACCTTGCGCATCACCTGCACCAGCTGCCAGGGCTGAATGCTGGAAAGACCGTGTAGGCGGTTGATGTGCTTGAAGTCGTTGGCCATGTGCTCGTACACGGCACGGCCATGGATCTCCGGGTCACGGGCGGCGCGGCCGATCTCCTGTGTGTAATCACACAGGTTGCCGGTGGGGGCAAAGTGCAGCACAAGGGCAATATCCGGGATGTCGATGCCCATGCCAAAGGCCTTGGTGGCCAGCATGATCCGGCGCTTGCCGCTGCGGAAATCCTCCAGATCCTCCGCTTTGGCCTCGCCGGAAAGCTGCGCGTGGTAGCGGGTCACAGCATTGCCCAGACGCTGTGCAAGGCAATGGGTGTAGAAGCGCTCCAGCAGATTGACGGTGGGAAAGTAGATCAGGGTCTTTTGCCCCTGCTCCAGCGCGGCGGTGATCTGCCCGGTCAGAGCCTGGAACTTGTCCAGCTCGTACTCCCGGCGGCCGGTCACGCGGGGAACCTCCCGGATGCACAGCTCGATGTTGCGGCGGCGCACGCAGCCCAGATAAACGATGGGGTCCGGCGACATGTGCAGGCTGCGCAAGGTCTCGCGGTACATGTCCTCCTCGCCGCCATAGGTGGCCGTGGCCGTAAAGGTGGCGGTGACAAAGGCATGCTGGTGCGGACCGTTCAGCTGCTGTTTGCGCAGCTTGTTCACGTAGTCACCCAGAAACCAGTAGTCCGGGCGGAACTGCTTGCCCCAAGTGGTCACAATATGGGCCTCGTCCACGATCAGCAGGCCGATGGCACGGTCGCCGATCAGGTCGGAGATATCGCTGCGGCTCAGCAGGGACTCCGGCGAAAGATACAGGATGTCGCAGCGGCCTTCCTGCACCTCCTGCGCAATGGTCTTTTTGACCATGGGCGGGATGTCGGAGTTGATGGTGCGGGCCTTGGCGTAGCGGTGCTTCTCCATGCCCTGCACCTGATCGTTCATCAGGCCGATCAGCGGCGAGATCACCAGCGTGACCATCCCGTACTTCTCGGCAAGGGCAATCGCCGGGATCTGGAACATCACGCTCTTGCCCGCACCGGTAGATGCGGTAACGAACAGGTCGCGGTAAGTCTGCCCCGCGCGGCAAAGCTCTGCCTGCTGGATGAGGTCATCGATGATGTCCTCTTGGGTGATGGTGCGCAGCTTCTTCTCGCCGCGATGCAGAGCGTCCAGGTCGTAGACATCCAGCGGGAGAAAGTCCGGGTAACCCCAGTGCTGCTGCAGAAGGGTGCGCGCCTCCGGGCAGACGGGGCGCTCCGGCTGCATTGTCTGCGCATGCGCTCTGGAAAGCTGACCCGGAAAAGCGCCAGCCAGCGCCGCAAGGCTGTCGGCAAGACCAGCCTCATCGCCGATGAAGCTGTCGGCTGAAACGCAGAGCGTTTTGCCACGGCGCAGCTGCTGCACAAGGCAGAAATAATTGGCTTCTCCGGTAAGCGCAAAGGTAGAACTGCTGGCGGCGGTTTCGGGAACCGTATGTGGTGCTGCACCAAACGATACGCGCTCGACCTGCGGGTACTGACGCAGCAGAGCGTCCAAAGGAATGCAGCAGGCAATGCCTTCCTCCGTATGCAGCAGGTTGGAGTAGACACGCAGGCAGGGTTCAATGCCGGGCAGCGGAGTATCCTGCGGCGTTTCCGGGTCAAAGTGGCTCAGAAGGCCGGACTGCATCTCCGGCGTAAGCGTCACAGACACAGGGAGCAGCGTGCGGTAGCAGGTGTTCTGCACCAGAATGATGTGCGGGAACTCCTGCGCAAGGGTATCGGCATGCAGGGCAAACTCCTCTGCGGTGATCACACAGGGGTTCTGCTGCAGCAGACTGCTCAGGTAGCGGGACAGGCGCTGCTGCAGCAAAGCATCCAGAGAAGGACGCGCAAGACCGGCATCCTCCGAAGAAAAACCCCACAAGACAAACAGAGTATCCTCAGCAGCATGGGCGGAAAGATAAGAACAAAGCAATGTATTCATGGCAAAATCCTCCATCAGGTCAAAAAATCAGGCAGCAAAAAGGGTGGATGAGGAGCGGCGCTTCAGCATCTCCCGCAGGTGGCGCTCGGCACACACCTGAATCTGGCGGATACGTTCCCGCGTGACGCCCAGCTGCGCACCGATCTCGTCCAGTGTACGGCAGCGGTCATCCGGGATACCGTAGCGCAGCCGGAGAACAGTGGACTCGCGTTCGGGAAGCTGAGAAAGAAGCAACCGGACTTCCTGAACGGTCTCGTTCTCGCTCACAGTGTCCACAGGATCGGGGCTGACGTCATCCGCCAGAAGCTCCGCAAGCTCGGTGTCGTGGCTCTCGCCGACCATAAGGTTCAGGCTGGTAACGTTGAGGTAAACGAGCATGTCGCTCAGGTAGCGGCGCGCCTGCTCCACTGTGCAGGAGTGACCGCTGCTGGCTTCAGCCTCGGCAATGGCATGCCAAAGATCCGGACCATCTAGCTGCATACAGGTAGTGCAGACGACACGCACCCGGCAGAGCGTGTCAAAATAGTGTACCGGGATGCGTACCGTAAGGCCGGTGTTGATGGCTTCGCGCAGGATGGACTGGCGGATCCAGTAAGCGGCGTAGGTCAGGAAGCTGTAGCCCTGCAGCGCATCGAACCGCTGGATCGCAGTAAACAGTCCCAGAATGCCGTTCTGGAAGTTGTCCTCCTCGGTCAGGCAGCTATGGGCGAGCAGTTGCGGAACTCTGCGGGCCATCAGGTGGACAAAACCGGCGGTCTTGCGCACGAGGATATCCTTGGCGCTCTCATCACCCTGCTGTGCCAATACGCAGAGCTGCTCGTTGGTCATAGACCAACGCTGCTTGGAGGTAAAGTCGCTGCGGCAGAAAGAAGCGGCCTTTCTGCTGCTGGGTATAGCGGCGCTGGTATCCACTAGGATGCCGAGCCCCGCCAGCTCGGCCAGCAGATGCTCCTGTTCCTGCTGAGAACAGGAACCAAACAGCGCATCAAAGCCTTGCGCAGACAGGTGATTGCCGTTCGTCAGCATCGGGCGTACACGATTCAAAACTGCATTATAATCCATGGTAAAACCCCGCTTTCACTTCCAACTGTAAGTGTCTTCGTTTAGTAGAAGCCCATGGATGCAGTAGAGTTAAGTCTTTCGAGAAAAAATTTATGGTTATCTTTTTGGAAATGTCAGTCAAATAAAAAATCAATGAGTTCTATTATAAAGGTATAGAATTAAGCAGCAAGGACAGAAAACCTTGCCAAAGAAACAAACTATACAGAGCTTTTTGCGTATGATATAATAAAATTATAAATCTTAATTGGGAATATCGTTTTAGGAGGCCACCATGGAGCCAATGAAAGCAACCAGTGTCAACAGCCGTGCAGAGGAGCTGTTTGTACAGCTTTTCTGTGAGGCTTTTGGCCCGGAAAAGACCGAAAATTTGCAGGTCCAGTACCCCTGCGTGGACATCTATGGTCGGCATCGCTACATCGACTTTGCGCTGGAATCGCCTAAATCCAAAATTGCAATCGAGATTGACGGTGAGACCTACCACAACCCCAGCAAAGTGTCCGAAAATAAATACGCTGACGACCTTCTGAAGCAGAACAGCCTGATCTATGATAACTGGAAAGTCTACCGTTGGATCTACAGCCAGTTGGAAAAGCAACCGGAAAAGGTCAAGGACGAGCTGATTACTTTCTTAGGCACCAGCCCCATGTTCAAGGCATTTGAAGCAGACCTGCCGGTGCAGATGGGGCAGACCATCGAGCTTCGGGATTATCAGCGGGAGGCCACCGAGAACCTGCAGAAGATGCGTGAGGACGGCAAGACCATTGCGCTGCTGTACCATGCAACCGGCGTAGGCAAAACCATCACGGCTGCAACGGACGCCAAGGCAGTGGGTGGGCGCACGCTGTTTCTGGTCAACGCCCTGAAGCTGGCATCTCAGGCAAAAGAGACTTTCGCCAAGGTCTGGCCGGAAGCGACTTTGGGAGAGTACACCGGAAGTCAGAAGGATATGACCCAGACGGTCATTTTTGCAACGGTACAGAGCATTTCTAAAAATCTGGAAAAGTTCTCGCCTACGGATTTTGACTACCTGATCGTGGACGAATGTCACCATGCGGCAGCCAACACCTACCAGAAGATTTTCACCTACTTCCACCCGAAGTTTATTTTGGGTTTGACCGCTACCCCGGAACGCAGCGATGGCGAAGATATGCTGGAGCTGTTCCAGAATGTTGCCTATAAGATGGATCTGAAAACTGCCGTAGAGCGTGGCGTTCTGGTGCCGATTCGCTGTGTCCGGGTCAAGACCAACATCGACCTGACCGATGTGCGGATCAACGGCATTAAATACAATTCGCAGGACCTAGAAAGTAAGCTGTTCATCCCGGAACGCAATCAGTTGATCGTTGACACCTATCTAAGGTACGTCAATGGCAAAAAGACAGTAATTTTCTGTGCCAGCGTAGACCATGCAGCCGAAATTGCGAAGTTGCTGCGAGATAGCGGCGTGAAGGCAGAAGCAGTTTCCGGGCGGGATCGTGTGGAGGTTCGGGAAAAGATTCTGAAGGACTATGAAACCGGCTCGACCAATGTTCTTTGTGCCTGCGACCTTCTGAACGAAGGCTGGGACAGCCCGCATACAACGGTGCTGTTCATGGCACGACCGACTATGTCCAAAACGATCTATTTGCAGCAGCTTGGCCGTGGCACACGCCGCTGTCCGGGCAAAGAGGATCTGCTGGTGGTTGACTTTGTGGACAACGCTAATATGTTCAATATGCCCTACAGCCTGCACCGGGTACTGGACATTGCAAAATACCAGCCCATGGCGTATGTGCTGGCACCGGAGAACAAGCGCAAGCTGGATCAGGATATGCTGTTTCAGGGGGAAAAGCCAGAGGCGTGGCTGGATGTGCCAATCGATGTGTCTGACTATGAGATCATCGACCTTTTCAACTGGCAGAACAGCGTCAAGGATATGATCTCGCAGATCGAGTTCGTTCGGATGGTGGATGTGCAGTCCGAGACAGTGGAGCGTTACATCAAGGACGGAAAAGTCAAACCTGACCTTTCGATTCCCTTTGGTGATAAGCGGATGTTCCACTATTTCCGGGAGGAAAGCATCCGCAACATTGCGAAACAGTATGGCTGGGATCTCATTACGCCGCAGAATATGGCGGACAAGTTCATGAAGTTCATCGAAACGATGGACATGAGCTACTCCTACAAGCCGGTGCTGCTCGAAGCAATCTATGAGTATATGGACACCAGCGGCAGAGTCGCTCTGCCGGACGTGGTGGACTACTTCATCGACTTCTACGAGGACCGCAAGGCGCACGGGATGATCGCAGAGAAATCCACCAGCATTTATCAGAAGGGCGGTTATACCCGGAAGGATGTGGAGAAGAACATCCTCTCCAACCCCTTCAAGCGCTTTGAGGATATGCGATTCCTGATGCGCTGCAAGGACGTGGAGACTATCGAGGTGAACCCGATCATCTTCCGCAAGCTTACACGGGAAGATTGGCTGCATATTGTGAATGTCTGCGATAAGAGCCTTGAAAAATATTATTTGCGACTCAAAAAATGATATGAACGCCGATGATTGACTGCGGGTGACGTGCATGATGAAAATAGTGAGAAATATGATCCGGTGTAAAAAGTGCAGGGATGTTATTGAAAGTTGCACTGTACATGATTTCAAATTTTGTTCTTGTGGATCGTGTGCAGTCGATGGCGGGCATGAGTATCTCCGTAGGTGTGGAAACCCGGAAGGCTGGGAAGAATGGTCTGAAACGAAGAGTGTAGATATTTGAAAATTAAGCTGAACACGATTTTCAAAGTCGAAGTTCAGCGGCAAGAAAAAAGCTCTTGGCCTTTAATAAAGAGGCCAAGAACTTTTTTACATCTTGTTTTGGAACATAAAAGAAGGTACAATAGTAGAAAAGAGAACGTGCATCAGTCAAATAAGGTGGTGGAGGCGATGGGCAAGGCAACAGTCTACTGCATTATGTACACGGAAAGATGTGTGGCACAGGTGAGTACGGCTGGTGAGTGTAAAATTTATATTGAAGATTTCATGCCCTATGGTCTAGTGCTGAAAGAATCGAATGACTTTGATACTCGAATCAATAATGTGATTAGCTTCCATTCATGGTGTGCATCTCGGCTGATACCACGTGACCGCACTTATGCAAAGGAAATCCTGAACAGCATTGGCACATCCCAGAGTGTTACGGATCGGGAGCGTGCACAGATTGCGCTTTCGTACCATTGCCTGTCTCTGCTGGATGTGTTCTGGGCAAAAGAAGAAAATGAGACTGTCCGATTTGAGGATATCAATCTCTACACACACTCT
>OGZW01000904.1_pt1 | contig 24047 bp, 20 predicted proteins | sample 1577001 | NCBI WGS metagenome assembly OGZW01 (sample SAMEA3541519, study PRJEB24748) | human gut metagenome | biome: human gut; feature: human-associated habitat; material: faeces | place: China | collected 2012 | reverse complement strand
AATATACTGGAAGAAGGATTAAGACAAATAGCATAAAAATAACAATATAGGGCAGGGACTGCCCGAATTAACGCCTGTGGAGATAGTAGGTTACGAGGTCTGCGAAGCAGGAAGCCCATTGGCTTTAGACAATGGGTAGTTCACCGGCGTTTATGGATGCTGATTCCGTTTTATATCTTCCGGTATGAAAAAGAACTGTCGCAGATCGACAGCGATGAAGAGCGTCTTGAGAAACTGAGAAGAGAATACGAGAGGGTGGCAGAAATGCTGGATCAGGAGTGTAAAAACGGACGCATGAGGTCAGTCACAGGTGGGGCGTTGTGTGAACTATCCCGTACTGTTGTGGAAAAACTGGCGTCAAAATATGAAAATGTGGAAAAGGAGGTGGCTGAAGTTATGGGAGGAAAGGTATTAACTTATCGATCAAAAGAACTTTATCAGGAAGCTCTGGCGAAAGGAATTGAACAAGGTCTTGCGAACCTTGCAGCGGGCAAATACCAGCGGGGCGAGAGCATAGAGAAGATTGCCGATGACCTTCTGATGAGCACAGTAGAGGTAGAAGAACTCTTAAATAACCAGGAGGAAGCGGACGATGATAGTTTTCGGATGGGTTCACTAGAGATAGCAGCGCTCTTGGGACACTGGAAATGGTTTTAAAAGTGGATTCTGTCTTTCATTAAAACGTAACTTGTAAAAAGTCGACATGATTTGTCCGAAATGACTTGAAAGAGTATTAAAAAGTAAATCGCCCCATCCGCAGTTAAAAAATACCTGCTGGATAGGGCGATTGATATGTCAGAACAAATTATTCTGCGTCAATGGATTTACCCTGCTCAACTACACAGATGTTGGTCTTGCCGGGGTTGATTTCGATTTCGTTGCCGTTGTCGTCATAGAACTTGGTCGGTGCGAAGTCGCTGGTCTTTTTCCAGGTTACATGGATGCCCTTGCCGTTTGTGAAGTAGTAGCCGTCTTTGGTGTCGTCGTGGCACTGGAAAGACAGATAACCCTTCGCATCACGGGTTTCATAATAAGCAAACTGAACTAAAACGTTCTTGAATGCCAGCTGTTTGTTATTGGCGCCGTCCATATGCTTCTGGTCGCCTTTCTGCATACCCTGGAAGCGATAGTACAGACCATCTTCTTCGTTATATTCGAAATAGGTCTTGGTAATCGGGTAAGCGCCTGCCAGATCGATCTTGGTTGCAGGGATTGCACTGCTTCCGTACTGTTCCAGCGTGTTCGGATTGTTTGTGGAAGCGAATTTGAAGTGATCGCTCTGATAGTTCTCAGTATAGGTTTCGGAATAGCCGAGCGCCTGAGCGGCTTTGTCGATACGGTCGCCGCTTGTATAAGCATTATGCGGAGCTTTACGGTCGCTGGTGCGGTAGAAGGCTGCGTCATACAGACCTTTTTTCTGGGAAGGGTCGCTTGCCAGAACAGCACCGGTGATATTATTGGTAGTAGGATCATTGATCGCGTTCAGAATGTAGAACGGACCGCCGATATGGCAGTAAATTGCATCCCATTCTTTTGCCCAGTAAACATAATAATCGCGGCAGCTTCTGATATTGCCGATGCGTTCAATGTTTTTCCAATCCTTGAAAACAGCCATCAGACGGGTCATGTTGCCTTCTACGCTGCATTCATACAGGATATCAGCATTGGAAAGCCCGTAGTGCGGGAGCGCTGCATTTTCATCGGGGATCATAACTGCGATCGGACGCTGATCTGCGAGATCGCCGCTGATCCATTCGCCGGTCAGGTCACTTTTTACCATGCCTTCTTCCGGAGGAACATCCTCCTCAACGGTTTCTGTTTCCGTCTCAGATTCTGTTTCAGCAGGAGCGGCAGTGCTTTCCTGCACCTCAGCTACCGGAACGGTTTCTACGGTGTCATTTTTGCTTCCGCAGCCGAACAGCATGGATGCGCATGTCAGACCGGTCAGCAGAAATACAGCCAGTTTCTTCATTTTGGTTCCTCTCTTTCTTATAAATCGTCGAATGCGGAAAACGGAAATCCATACACAGGATATTCTACTGCCCGCACAAAAAAGTGTGAAGCGTCTCTGCGTCACACAACTGTAACAATTATAGCGTAGCAAAATTGGTTTGTCACTACATAAAACGATATTAAATCTTAATTATTCCTGTATACGATAAAGCATCGCTCAGATCCTTTAAGAGTTCTTTGAAAGGTGGAAGATAGTCGGGGATACAGGCTATATCCACGAATTGTTCTGCTTCCTTCGAACGTGTCTGCAGAATGGCATGGACGAACTGAATTCATGACAATAGAATGCTCGCAGAGCGTGCATTCTATTGTTTTACGAAACTGTGCGAATGCTTTCTTGAGTTATGCAGAAAAATAAATTAAAATAGAACATGGTACTATTATAAAAAGAAATGTTTATCAAAAAACAACGTATGATAGAACTGCAGAACATAAATCTGCGTCTGCGGGCAGGAGGGAATGTGAAGAAACGAAACTGGTATCTGATCCTTGGTATGCTGCTTTTGGTGCAGCTGATTGCGATTTTTTATTTTGGAAGTAAAAAAGCTGGGTTCCATTATGATGAATATTATTCCTATTATTCCTCCAACGTGTCGATCGGTCTGGTGCCGACCGACCGGGAGTGGAAGCCGGGCAGCGAGATTGTAGACGAATTCCGGGTTCTGTCGGGGCAGCGGTTTCAGTATGGGACGGTTACGCGCATGCAGACCTATGACGTGCATCCGCCGTTTTACTATCTGCTGCTGCATACGGTATGCTCGCTGTTTCCCGGAAGGTTCAGCAAATGGTCAGGAATTGGACTGAATATAGTGCTTTTCGTTCTGAGCTGGAGTGTGCTGGCGAAACTGACGCGGCGGATTGTGATGGGTGCGCTGAGGAGCGCGGCTGCGCCTGGTGGGAAAGCGCAGACCTGTGTAACGGCGGCGGACGTTCCGGAGCGTATTACGCGAGTGATGATTTTCGGAGTGTGCCTCCTGTATGGTTTTAACCCGGCGGTTTATTCCGGCGTTATGCTGGTTCGAATGTATATGCTTCTGGCTCTGTGGATTTTGCTCGTGACCTGGCTGCATGTAAAAAGCCTGCAGGAGAGAAAATGCGGGTTTTCCTTTTATCTGCCGCTGATGGCGGTTGTTTATCTTGGTTTTCTGACGCATTACTATTTTGCTGTTTATCTGTTTTTCCTGGCAGCGGCGATGGAGCTGTATCTGCTGTTGGAACGTGCAGAGCAGAAAAGCTGGGGGCAGAAATGGAAAGACTGCCTCATTTATGCGACTGCTGTGATCGGAGCGATGGTACTTGCCGTAGTCAGCTATCCGGCGTGTCTGAGCCATATTTTTCGGGGATACCGGGGGACGGAAGCGATGGGTGCGTTCTTCGACCTTGGCAATACGCTTGGAAGATTCCGGTTCTTCGCAGGACTGCTCAATGAATATGCCTTCGGGTCGATGCTGTACGGATTTGTTCTGCTGCTTGTCCTGATGGCGCTGACGGTCTGGGGAATTGGACGGATGAAAGCCGGACGGAAAGCTGTCGCTGCGACTGCGCAGAAATCTGGACAGCAGACAGCAGAGCACGCAGCCGCGCAGAAATCCGGGCAGCAGGCAGCAGAGTACGCAGCCGCGCAGGAAAATTCGAACCGGCAGGCTGACGCTTTCCGCGAATCATTCTGGGAAGCACGGCGTGTTTTCTGGATTCCGGCGGCAGCAGTACTCGGTTATTTCCTTGTCGTGACCAAAACAGCGCTCCTGACGGCGGAGGAAGCGAACCGATATCAGATTCCGGTCTACGGGCTGATTTTGCTGCTGATGATGGTTATATTTGTACTGCTCGGACAGAAGCTTTTCGTGTTGACTATGAGAAAAGGGACTGCTGTAAAAAGCGCTGCGGGGAAAATCAGCGATACCAGAGATACATCTGCTCCGGAAAAACGGTCCGTGCACGATAAAGCAGCCGGCTATGTGCTTCTGGCGGTATTTCTGGTGCTGGCAACAGGACAGATTCGAGGGCTGGCGGATGGAAAGGTGCTGTTTCTTTATGAAGAGGACACAAAAAACATCGCGTTTGCGCAGGAGCATAAAGAGAAACCGGTCGTTTATTTTTATAATCCCAACCTGACCTGGATGATCTGGGACGATTCACTGGAGCTGATGCAGTATGATGAAATTTATTTTGCGAGCCTTGCAGATGTTTCGACTGTGGAGGATGATACAATCCGGCAGGCGGATCAGGTGCTTGTGTATGTTTCCAGAATGGAGCAGACTGAGGAGGCGCTGCAGGCTGTTGCAGATGGAATGGGCGGTGATGTGAAGATGGAAAAGATCAGAGAGCTGCTGTATTGTGACCTGTATTTGATAGCAAGAAAGTAATGCATGCTCTGTGAGCATGCTATTATCAGGAATAAAAAGACTCCCGTTCCGGTGGCAAATGAAGAAGGAATCATTCTCCATTTGTCACCGGAAATGGGAGTTTTTTCATGATAATCGTTTTACTCAGCAGCGCTTTCCGCCTGGGCTGCTTCCCCATCAGCTGCAGTGCTTTCCGTGCCAGCCGCATCTGTTTCTTCTACAGCGCTTTCTATATCAGCGGTTTCTTCAGAGGTGCTTTCTGTATCTGCGTCCTCTGTTTCAACTGCGGTACTTTCTTCTACAGTGCCTTCTCCAGTAGCGCTTTCTTCAACTGTAGTTGTTTCGATTACGCTTTCGACAGTGGTTTCTGTTTCTGCCGGTGTCTCTGTCTTGGGAGTATAGTGGCGGTAAATTGCAAAAGCAATCGCAAGTACGATTACTGCAAGTACGAAATAACTGCAGATGCGAAGGAGCTTTTTTCGTTTCTTTTCCTTCTCCAGACGTTCTTTGCGATGCGCTTTTTCCTGTTTATAACGGTCTACTTTTTGTTGGCTCATTTTAATCTCCATTCCGCAGGCGCTTTGCGCCGAAGGAACCGCGAGCAGAACTTCCAGTTCTGCTCTGCGATCCTAGCTACTTTGTGACGCCTGCGGCACAAATAGCTGTGTGAAAAATAAGCGATCACGCTTATTTTTCACATTATGTCCTCCATCAAATTTCTTAGTTATCACTATACAGAATAACTGTGAAAATTCTGTGTCAGGAGGGCAGATTTTTACGGGAAAAAACGTTATAACGCAGATGCGCCTTCCTACAGACACGAAAGTTGTCTGCAGGAAGGCGCAAGCAGATAAAGATTTAACCGAGGAACAGGCCGTACAATACGGCGATCAGGATGCCGAGCAGCGCGCCGACAAACACCTGTAAAGGGGTATGGCCGACGAATTCCTTGAGCTTTTCTTCGTAGGAGATCGGCTGCCCCATCTTTTCCCAGAATTCCATCATTTCATTGATGACCTGTGCCTGGAGACCGGTTTCCCGGCGCACCCCTCTGGCGTCATACATAACGATAATCGCTACAATAGCGGCAATGGCGAATTCAAAGCTGCTGCCGCCGTATTGCATTCCGGCAGCGGTTGCGAGTGCGCAGACAGTGGCGGAATGGGAGCTGGGCATGCCGCCGCTTCCGACTAAACGTTCCGGATCAAAGCTTTTGGTGATACAGGTATAAATCACTGTTTTGATGACCTGTGCAGCGAACCACCCCGTAACTGCGGACATAAAAACCGTGTTGTGAATCAGTGCGTTAAAAAAGTCCATAAAATACCTCTTTCTCTTTGGAAACTAAATTAGGCAAAATGCCATCCCCTGATTTTTTATTTTACACTTTTTTTGTCAGTTTTACAACGTTTCCCATCTCATTTTTGCAGACGGGAGGTTTGAAGACGGCAATACGGCAGCGCAATGAAAAACGGCGCGGCAAGGATGAGCGGATAAGCGTAGCGCAGATCGGAGGCGACAGGAGTTGCCAGAAGCAGGGTAAGTACAGTTCCGATAAACGGTACAAAGAGCACGAGAAACCGCCGCTGTCCGTATAAAAACTGATATGCGGCAAAATACAGGACAGCCCAGAAGTACGCGCCGATGCTCCACAAAATACCGTAAACCGGAAGCATATCAGGAAGCTTTAAAAGAATTTCACTGATTTTGACCGGAAACTGACCCCGCAGAAGATGCGGCCAGGAAAGTCCGATTTCGTTCGGAGAAATCCCTTCATTCGTGCGTAAAGCAGCCGGGGCGGGGAACCAGTATCCTTTTGTCTGATCGATAAAGGCCTGGAGATAATCGCCCGGGTAAGAAATACCGAGCTGAATCCAGAGGGTGAAATATTTTGAAGGATTCCGGATGATCGCATCGGCATGGTTGTAGGAGACGAGTGCCTTGATGGGATCGGAGATCACCGGATTGTAATACTCCGGAATCAGGGAAGTATCGACTACATCATCGATGAGCATTTCCTGCTCTGCGCTCAGCTGTCGACCGTTAGAAACGACACAGGCAATCTGCTGCAGAGGAATGGAGAGGGATTCTGTAAAGGAAGCGCGCTCAACATGACAGGCAGTGTATACAGGGCCGGTGATGATCAGGGATAAAAGAAGTATGCCGACCTGCACGGCAAACATTTTTTTCCATGTCCGGCGAAATGCGAACAGAACAAACGGGAGGGTGAACAGGAAGATATAAAGCCCGTTTGAACGCAGGGTGCAGACGAAAAAGCCGGAAAGGGAAAGCCCTGCCCAAATGCCCGGACGGTTATCCGGGTTGCAGAGCAGTTCATATAAAAAGCAAAGATATAACAGCATAAATCCGGAAAAAAGAATATCTTTCCAGACGGTTACGGCAAAAATTGCGTGAAATGGAACGAGCCCCCAGAAACAAAAAGACAGAATCAGCCAGAGGCGTGAAGCGCCTGATCTTGCGAGGAGGGATAGCGTATAGGTTTCAATAGCGGCCATAGTGCACATCTGGAACAATACATAACAGGCGATTCCGGTGTTTATGCTTCCGGTCAGAAAAAATCCGATATGGTAAAACAGGGAGAACAAAAGCGTGTGCAGGATCGGGTGGTGGTTACTGAACGGGATCAGGCCGGTAGCCTGGGAAAACTGGCTGATGCTGTCCGGGGTCAGAACACCGGGAAACTGGTACAGAAACCAGAATAGCCAGCAGAAGAGCAGACCGAAGTAACAGAGCAGCTTCTGTTTGCGGGACAGGGCATGCACTGCAGATATGGCTGGGGGTACAGGACATGCACCATCAGGCTGCTGCAAAGTGTTTTGGGCAAAACGCCGCTGCTGTCTGGATGCAAGAAACAGCATGGACAGTTCACAGAATCGGAAGAATATAAAATACAGACCGATAACCGCAGCCGCCAGGAATGCAAGTCTGAATATGCGGCTGTCAAAGCTGCCGGACAGTTCAGCATGCTTTGCTGCTGCATAAAATAAGGTGTAGAGAACTGCGAGAAGTCTGCATATTGGATAAAAATGGCGCGGAAGCACAGAAGAAGCTGCTCCGATATTCGTCAGCCTTTGCGTCAGCGTTGGAGAAAAAAGGAGGAGCATGCCTGCAAAGATCAGGACAGAAAAAATATCTGCCGGATGGATGGAACCGATATCGCATAGTGCAAAGGCTGCAAAAAACGCTGCAGTAATTCGAGTGATACCGGGCTTCTGGAATGAAATTATATTAGTCATATTAGTCATAAGATAGGAGTCCTCCTGGAAAGCAATGAATGATTTTGGGTAACTGTTCAGTAGGTCTGCGCATTTACTGCGCTGACCGTAGGAAAACTCAGACTAGAAGGCAAAAATCCTATCGGCATAGCCGATTTGGAATGGATTTTTGCGCGTATCTGTGAGGGCACTGAACAGTTACGATTTTGATCTGTATATGGATTCAGTTTAGTGTCAGTGAGGGAAAAAAGCAAGAAAATTACCCGGAAAATGGAGCACATCCATTTCCTTGACATGAAATGGGGGCAATGGTACATTTAATGCATCAGACAGGGGTATCAAAATTATGATAATGATTTTAATGGAATGGGCGTATATGGCGACGTTGTCGTTTCTGATGGGCTTTGCGTGTCTTGCACCGTTTCGAAAAAAGGGCGGTTGTCAGATTCATAGCGCAGTAACCTATATGATGGCGGGTCTGCTCGTATTGAATGTGTATGCAGAGTATTTCAGCCTGTTTGCCGGCGTTGGCTTCTGGGCAAGCCTGATTGCCGTTTTTGTTGCGGTCATCGGCGGAATGCTGCTGCGTCGGGATTTGGCGGATTTTTTCAAAATTTCGAAAACACAGGCATGTCAGAAAAAAACGGAAAGAAGCGACGAAGGGCTTGAAAACTCAAAAAGCCTTTGGCGCAAAAAAAACAAAGCTGTCTGGCTGCTGTATGCCGGTCTGACGCTTTTATTTGCATACGGCTCGTCGAGGGGCTATATGCACTACGATACGGGACTGTATCATGCACAGGCAATTCGATGGATCGAAGAGTACGGCGTTGTGCCGGGGCTTGCGAATCTGCACAGCCGGTTCGGTTACAACAGCGCTTCCTTTGCACTCAGCGCCTTCTTTAGCGAGACGTGGCTGATCGGACGGCCGATGCACTGCGTGGCTGGATTTTTTGCGCTGCTGTGCGCGTGTAAATGCGCGGCAGGGCTTATGGCATTTTGGAAACGAAAAAAAGTGCGAATATCGGATTTTTTATCTATCGGCGGGATCTTTTATCTGATAGCAGTGTTCCGGGAGATGGTTTCCCCGGCGTCCGATTATTTTGCAATGTTGGTTTTATTCTGGGTAATAATGACCTGGGTGGAACTGTGGGAGCAGGAAAGGGACTGTCCCATCGGGGAAAAGCAAACCGTGCCTTACGCGCTGCTGAGTCTGTATCTGGTGTATGCGGCGACGGTGAAGCTGTCCACAGCGGTAATTTTGCTTCTGGTTCTGTATCCGGCGGTGTTGCTGCTTAGGCAGAAAAAATGGCTGCAGATTGCAGGCTATATCGCGCTGGGACTTCTGATTGCATTTCCGTATCTGGCGCGGAATGTGCTGATTTCCGGCTGGTTGTTTTATCCGTTTACGTTTTTGGACTGGTTTCCGGTAGACTGGAAAATTTCCAAAGGCTATGCGGACAGCGACGCAAAGGAAATCCAGGCGTATGCGCGGGAGATTTACAATGTTTATCAGCTGGATCAGCCGTTGAAGCAGTGGCTGCCGAACTGGTTTGCAGCGCAGGCTGGATTCGATAAGCTTCTGGTGCTGGCAGGCTGGGCAGCGATCCCGGTGAGTGCAGTGCTGGCGGTGCTCGGAGCTGTGCGCGCAGTCAGAGCAGGCCAGGTGACAGTCGCGCCCCATGCGGGCGGCGCTGCATCCGTGGATAATGGTACGCACACGTCCAAAGCAGACCGGGTAACAGTCACGCTCCATGCGGGCAGCGCTGTGTCTGAACGGGAAACCGGCGTACCCTTGCCCGCCCGCCGAGTCGCACATCTTACGCCCTTGTGTTTTTCCCTGCTTCAGCTGTGTGCAGTGGTCGGTTTTTTCTTCTGGCAGCTCGGGGCGCCGCTGGTGCGGTACGGATATTTTTATGTGTTGTTTTTGCCGCTGACGGTGTTTGGAAGCCTGTATTGTATGGCAGCGGAAAAGCTGGCTGGTTCAGAACAGGGACACAATGGGCGTAAATGGTTGAAAAATGCCGGATATTGGGCATTTGTGGGATTGCTGGTAGCATTTTTTACCTATAAGGGGTATAATCTGATACAGATGGTTCGGGAGCTGGCATATGAGCCGTATTATCTGTGGCAGCAGGATTATGTAGATGGATCTGCAGAGATGTACGAGGTGGATGGTGTGACGATCTATGTGCCGACGGACAGAGGGCAGATCGGGTATAACAAATTCCCGTCATCCCCAATCGTACAGGATATCGAGCTGCGGGGCAACTCGATTCGGGACGGCTTCCGCAAAAAGTCGAAATGATCCGGCAAAATAGAAGCGATCCGGAAAAAGCCGAAAAGGATTTGTAAAAATGCATGGAATGGGCTGACGGAAGCGCAGCACTTCAGAAAGGAAATACAACATGAAAACCTATGGCGTAATTATGGCAGGCGGGGGCGGAACCCGTTTCTGGCCGCTGAGTACAAAGGCAGAGCCGAAACAGTTTTTAAACCTGTCCGGCAAAGATATTCTGGTTAACGAGACGATCGACAGACAGCATGACCTGATGGATCAGAAGGACATTTTTATTGTGACCAATGAGACACAGGCAAAGATGATGAAGGAGCGCACAGCAGGCAGAATTGCGGCAGATCATATTCTGGCAGAGCCTGCGGCGCGCAATACAGCAGCGTGTATCGGTTATGCGGCAATGGAAATTCTGCATAAATACGGTGACGGCGTGATGTGCATTTTTGCGGCGGACGCTTATATCCGTGATGAGGCGGAATACACCCGCGTGATGAAAGAAGCGGTTCGTGCAGTGGAAGAGACGGACGCACTTGTGACGATCGGGATTCATCCGACGTTTCCCTCGACCGGCTATGGTTATATCCGCAGCGTGGAAGAGGCTGGAAAAGTATGGCGTAAGGTAGAAGAATTTGTGGAAAAACCGGATTTGGAAACGGCGAAAAGCTATCTGGCATCCGGCAGTTATGCGTGGAACAGCGGCATGTTTGTCTGGAAAGCCTCCACGATTCTTCACTATTTCGAAGAACTTCTGCCGGATGTGTACGCCTGTCTGAAACAGATCGGGGCAGCGCTCGGCACAGAAAAAGAGCAGGAGGTTCTGCATGAGGTTTATCCGACCATCCCGAAGATTTCCGTGGATTACGGCATTATGGAGCGCGCAAAGGGTGTTCTGATGCTGGAAGGAGATTTCGGCTGGAACGACGTTGGCAGCTGGGATACGCTGGATGCAGTGCGCACCCGGGATGCTGCCGGTAACATCAGCTCCGGCGATACGCTGCTTCTGGACGCGAAAAACTGCGTTGTATACGGCGGTAAAAAGCTGATCGCCGCAGTCGGCGTTGAAAACCTGGTCATCGTAGAGGGCAGGGATTCGATTCTGGTCTGCCCTGTCGATCAGGCACAGCGCGTCAAGGAAGTCGTTGAGACGCTGGAAAAAGAAGGCAGGACGGAACGGCTTTAAACGGCGAAAAAACGCGAAATATCACGACCGTTTTCCGTTTGGTTTCCAAAATCTGAGTGTTAGAATAAAGTAGAAAGCAGCGGCAGAATGTTCACAGTGCGGTCACACTGTTGGTGCGGAAAAAAGACTCAGAGGAGGAATCAGAAATGGCTGCAGAATGGAAAGAAACACTCGAAACGGAGCGGGAGATATCGGCGTTTATGCTGGAACTTGGGATTCCGGCGCATTTGAGGGGATATTATTATCTGAGGGAGGCGGTTTTGCTGGCTGTCTCGGATATGGAACTGGTTGGCAGCGTGACGAAGCTGTTATATCCGGTGATCGCAAGGCGTTACAAAACAACGCTTCAGCGGGTGGAACGCGCGATCCGAAACGCGGTGGAGGTGTCCTGGGAACGGGGCAATCCGGAGGTGTTTGAGGATCTGTTCGGGTTCAGCCGGGAGACGGGCGCGCCGAGGCCGACAAACAGCGAATACATAGCGAGAATTGCGGACAAGATAAGAATGGACGCAACTACAGGAGAGAAAATTGAAAAATAAAATTTTTCAATCACGAGATTTGTGTCTGCGTGCGCTTGACACAAACACGGCATGCGCAAAAAGCGTGCGCAGGAATGAGAGGAAAACATGTTACTGAGCGTAATCGTACCTTGCTATAATGAAGAGGAAAACGTTCCGATTTTTTATGAGGAAATGATGAAAAATTCCGCTTTTTTGGAGCAGGAAAAACTGGAGCTGGAAATTATTTATATTGATGATGGTTCCAAGGACAATACCGCAGCGGAGGTTCGGAAGCTTCACGAAAAGGATGAACGGGTGCATTTGGTGTCCTTTTCCCGCAACTTTGGCAAGGAAGCAGGAATTTATGCGGGCTTCCAGAAAGCAAAGGGGGACTATGTCGTGATGATGGACGCTGATCTGCAGGATCCTCCGTCACTTTTACCGGAGATGTTTTCCTACATTAAGCAGGGCTACGACAGTGTGGCGACAAGACGTGTGACCCGAAAAGGCGAACCTCCGATCCGGTCGTTTTTTGCAAGGATGTTTTACCGCATCATGAATAAAATTTCCAAAACGGAGATCGTGGACGGCGCACGCGACTATCGCCTGATGACGAGACAGGTTGTGGATTCGATTCTTTCGATGTGCGAATATAACCGTTTTACGAAAGGAATTTTCGGCTGGGTCGGCTATGAGACGAAGTGGCTGGAGTATGAAAACGTGGAACGCACCCACGGCGAGACAAAATGGAGCTTCTGGAAGCTGTTTTTGTATTCGCTGGATGGAATTACCGCATTTTCAACAGTGCCGCTGGCAATTTCGTCTATCATGGGCGTTGTGTTCTGCATTATAGCATTTGTGGCGATCATCGCCCTGATTATCAAAAACCTGATTTACCATGATCCGACGCCCGGCTGGCCGTCGATGGTATGCATTATTCTGTTGGTTTCCGGCGTGCAGCTTTTTTGCCTGGGAATCGTGGGACAGTATCTGTCCAAGACCTATCTGGAAGTGAAAAAGCGTCCGATTTATCTGGTAAAGGAAGAACTGTAATGAATTATGAGAACCTGATCAGCATTGTGATGCCGGTTTTTAACGCCCAGGCGTATCTGGAGGAAGCGCTGGAATCGGTTCGCCGCCAGACATGGACGGACTGGGAGCTGCTGGTGGTAGACGATCATTCTACGGACGGGAGCGCAGGTCTTGTGTCAGAAATCTGCAGAAAAGACGCGCGAATTCGGCTTCTTTCCCAGACGGACGGAGTAAAGGGCGCGGCAAATGCAAGAAATTTCGGGACAGCACATGCAAATGGACGTTATCTCGCATTTATGGATGCGGACGATATCTGGCGGGTGGACAAGCTGGAACGGGAAATGGCTTTTTTGCGGGAAAAAGACGCAGCCTTTGTATTTTGCTCGTATGAATTTGGAGACGAGCATGCGGTCGGAACCGGCAAAATCGTGCGGGTTCCCGATCAGTTGACTTATCAGAAAGCGCTCAGCCGGACGGTCATTTTTACGAGCACGGTGCTGTTTGACTGTGAAAAAATTGACAAGGCGCTTTTGCAGATGCCGGACGTGCCGAGCGAGGACACGGCGATGTGGTGGCAGATTTTAAGAAACGGACACGTCGCTTACGGGTTAAAGGAAAATTTGGTGATCTACAGAAGACCGGAAAAATCCCTTTCCTCGAACAAGCTCCGGGCGATTACAAGAATCTGGGGACTTTACCGGAAACAGGAAAAAATGTCGGTGATCGCAAGCGCAGCATGTTTTTGTATGTGGGCGGTGCGCGCTGTGTGGAGAAGAATATAGCGGGAGAACGGAAGATGAAGAAAAACGATTCTGTCAAGCGGCTGATTATTCTGGCGCTTGGGCTGATTGGACTGTGCGTGCTGACTGCTTTTTATGCGCACGACTGGTTCGCCTATTATTATCATCATATTGCATGGAAAACACATAACCGTTTTAATGTAAACGGTCATTTGCTGATTGTTGCACTGTATTTCATATTGCTCTTTTTCTTTTCCAATACTTATGGAGCACTTAAAATCGGCTATCTGAAGCCGCTGGATATTTTCCTGTCTCAGCTGTTTTCTCTTCTGTGCGTCAATGTAATCAGCTATGCGCAGCTGTCCCTGATGTACGGCTGGTTTATCATCGGCGGGGCGCATATGGTGTCGATGATGCTGTATCAGCTGGTGTTTGCAGGGCTGTGGGGCTGGCTGTGCAATCTGATTTACCGTCGCGCGTTTCCTCCGCGGGAGCTGCTTTTGGTGCACGGTGAGCGCCCGGTAGAGGATATCCTTGGGAAATTTGCAGGACGGAAGGATAAATATCATGTTGCAAAGTGCATGAATATCAAAGAGGGGTACGATGCGGTGATCCGCGAGGTCGGAAAGTATGATGCGGTCGTTCTCTGGGATATTCATACGATGGACAGAAACGTGCTGCTCAAATATTGCTATAGCCATTCGATCCGCGTTTATATGATGCCGAAGATTCCGGATGTGCTGGTAAAGGGAAGCGAGCAGCTGCACTTGTTTGATACGCCGATTCTGCTGACGAGGGAATATGCGCTGAGCGTAGAACAGAGAATTGCAAAACGGTTTATCGATGTGGTATGTTCGCTGATCCTGATTGTTGTGACATCGCCGATCATGCTGATTACGGCGGTGGTGATCAAGCTGTATGATAAAGGTCCTGTGCTGTACAGGCAGGTCCGCTGCACGAAGGATGCGAAAGAATTTTATATTCTGAAATTCCGCAGCATGCGCGTGGATGCAGAAAAGGACGGTGTGGCGCGGCTTGCCGCCAAAAACGATTCCCGGATTACGCCGGTGGGCAAATTTATCCGTGCGGTTCGTATCGACGAGCTGCCGCAGCTGTTCAACATTTTAAAGGGCGAGATGTCCTTTATCGGTCCCAGACCGGAGCGGCCGCAGATCATCCGCGAATATATAGAAGAAATGCCGGAGTTCGCATACCGTACCAGAGTGAAGGCCGGGCTTGCGGGATATGCGCAGGTATACGGAAAGTACAATACAACGCCGTATGACAAGCTGAAGCTGGATCTGTTTTATATTGAGAATTATTCCGTATGGCTGGACTTGAAGTTGATGCTTCTGACATTGAAAATCCTGTTTACGCCCGACAGCACGGAGGGCGTGGACGAGAAGCAGGTGACCGCCATGAAAAAACAGGTGCAGGAGGAAGAAAAATAATGCCTCTGAAAAGAGATGAAGCATTTTGGAAAGAGGGCATGGACGAAAAACGCTTTGCCCTCTGTTGTATTCATAAAATATGGATCTGTCTGGCGGCAGCTTTGGCTGGCGCTGTTTTTGCTGCGGGGATTTATCTTGGTGTGCGGCAGCTGACGATGGGGCCGAAGCAGTATCGGTCGGAGGTTTTATATTCGATCGTCTATGACATCGACGAGGATGACGAGGTTTTAAAAGAATTTATCAACGAATATAACGCCTATACCTGGGGGGATATGATGCGCTCCGACCGCGTGATGGATACGGTGCTTTTGCAGCTGCCGGACGTGGAACGATCCGTGATTGAGGCTTCGATCAGCACAGAAATCGCGTCGGACCCGGAATTTCTGACGGCGTACTTTACGACAGAGGACGCAGCACTTTCCGACCGGATTGCGGCAGCTTATAACCGCGCCATGACGGCATTTGGACAGACGATGCAGGGACGCGGTCTGACGACAATTGAAGTGTGGAAAACCGTTCCCGCACAGGCGGTGCTTCCGGAAAATAAAGTGAAAAATGCGGCGGTGCTCGGTCTGGTGCTCGGACTGCTTGCCGGAATCCTGGGCGTGGCAGTCTGGTATGTTCTGGACGATTCCGTTTTGCTCAGCTCAGACGTGGAAAAACGCTGCGCAATTCCGGTTCTCGGCTACCGAACGGCAAAGCCAGATGAACAGTTCGGTGCGCTTCTGGATGCGCAGCTGAGAGCCAAAGCGTCTCAGACCGCTTTTCAGGAAATTTCGCTGGACACGGTGCTTTCCGGGACGATGGGGCTTGGAGAAGAAGAAAAAATTCCGCTTATCCTTTTGGTTCGCTGGAACACACCCTGTATTAAAAAACTCGGACTTGCCCTCGATCTGCTTGCTCAGCGGGAGATCGCGGTTGTGGGCGTGATCCTCACGGACGCGGACGCACGGTTTTTGCACGCTTACTACAGAATGTAGGCTTCCACGAGTGAACTGGCGCAGGATTACAAGAAACAAAGGAGACAGCTCATGAAACTGCAGATTCTGGTTTCCTCCCTGAATCAGGAGGTCAAGTCGCTGGCAGAGAAAATGAATCTGCAGGCGGATACAATTCTCATCAATCAGTGTAACGAAAACCGTTACGAAGAATGGACGCAGGACGGTCATCAGATCCGCTGCTATCATCTGGCGGAGCGGGGTGTCGGGCTGTCGCGCAACAACGCGCTTCTGCGTGCGGACGCCGACCTGTGCCTCTTTTCTGATGAAGATATCGTTTATGACGATGGTGCAGTTGAGCGGATTATCGAAGGGTTTGAGCAGCATCCGGAGGCGGACATGCTGCTATTCAATGTGCGCGTGCAGGAGAGCCGCTTTACCTACTGGAATTCGTTTTATAAGCGGGTGAGGTGGTATAACTGCGGTCGTTATCCGGCATACAGCTTTGCACTGCGTACGGCGAAGATGCACGAAAAGAATCTGACCTATTCTTTGTTGTTCGGCGGCGGCGCGAAATATGCAAACGGAGAGGACAGCTTGTTTATCCACGACTGCCTGAAAGCCGGGCTGAAAGTCTACAGCATTCCGGTCGAAATCGGAGAAGAACAGCCCAGACCGTCAACCTGGTTTTTCGGCTTTGACCGCAAATTTTTTCACGACAGGGGCGTTTTGTATCATGTGCTGTATGGAAAGCTGGCGGCGGTGATGGGATTTCGGTTTCTGCTGAAAAATAAATCCAATATGAATTCTGAGAGCTGCCCGGAGGGGCTGACCTTTGATGAGGCGAAAAAAGCGCTTCTGTCCGGAATCCGCGACGCAAAGGGAGGGCTGTAAATGGTATTTTATTTTCTGATTACAGCGGTTACGATTGCCCTCGCGGGGGTGATGGACGCGGTCTGGACGCGCACGGGGCAAGAGGCAGGCAGTGCTGGGCTGTGCGCTGGACAAGCCGCCGAGAGTGCGGCATCCGGGAATGGCAGGCACGCCTGCGGCATCTCATCATCCGGCGGCGGCTTGTTTTCGGCGGGCGTTTCCCGAAGTCGCGCCTTCGACATCGTGTGTCTCACGGCTATTTTCCTGATTCTGGCGGGCGTGAGTGCGCTGCGTCTGGAGGTCGGTAACGATTACGGCAAATATGTCGAGAATTTCCACGAAATCTGGGCGGGAACCGATCAGGCGTATGTGGTGACAGAAGCAGGATTCAATTTCGTGGTATGGCTGATTTATACGATTTCCGGGTATGAAAATTATCTGCTGGTATTCGCGGTGTTCGGTGCGGTTACAGCTTTTTTGTTTTTAAAGGCGCTGTATGAGCAGAGTGACTGCTTCTGGCAGAGCTTCGCGATGTTCATGCTGCTGGGCGTATATTTTCGGACATTTACGACGGTGCGTTATTATCTGGCACTTGCGGCAGCACTGTATGGAATCCGGTTTGTACTGCGCAGGCAGTATGGCTGTTTCGTGATCTGGATTGGCATTGTGGCGCTGTTTCATAAATCTGTTCTGATGGTGCTTCCGCTGTATTTGTTGGCTGTGCTTCCGTGGAAAAAATGGATTGCGCCGGCGCTGACTGTGATCGGAGGGATCGGTTTTGTTTTCCAGCGTCCGCTTTTAAATCTGGCGCTGACGTGGTATCCTACATACAGGGACACCGTATATCTGTCACAGGATATCGGTCTGAAAGCGAATGCGTCCGGAATCCTCCGGTGCGTGCTCGTTTTTATGCTGGCGGCAGTGGTTGGCAGGTGTGGAATGGAAAAGGAGCAGAACCGTTTCTGCCTGAAATTAAATTTTTTCGGACTGCTGTTTTATACCTGCGGTTCGTTTTTGCCGCTGGTATCGAGAATGTCCTATTATATGATTACGCCGCAACTGCTGCTCATTCCGGGACTGCTTGGCTGTGTGGAGAACCGGAAGCGGAAAAATATTTTAACAGCACTTGTGGGGATCGTATGTCTGGGGTATTTTTTGTGGTTTTTAAAAACGGCATCCGGAAGCGGGATGCGCGTGCTTCCCTATAAGACCTGGATTTTTACGGATAAGGAGTGGATCAATGGCGCAGATTTCTTTTAGCATTGTGGTAGTATGCTTAAACCCCGGCGAAAAGCTGTTGAAGACGGTGCAGAGCGTATTGAACCAGAAATACGGAAATTATGAAATTGTGGTAAAGGACGGCGGTTCGACGGACGGCTCCCTGGAACAACTTCCGGCGGACAGCAGAATCCGGGTTTATACAAGACCGGACTGTGGGATTTATGACGCGATGAATCAGGCGATGTCCTATGTGACCGGTCAGTTTGTCCAGTTTTTAAATTGCGGAGATCTTTTACACGACGATATGGTGCTGGAACGGCTTGCAGCTGTGATGGAGCGTAAGCGCAGCAGAGGAGCCGACGAGGAAAGCCTGGGACATAAGGAAAAAGAGCGGATTTTTTATGGAAATCAATATCATGAGGCGTGGGGCAGCGTGATCTATTCTGCACCGGAGGTCAATGATTTTACCTGTTACAGAAATGTGCCCTGTCATCAGGTTTGCTTTTACGACGTCCGTCTGTTTGCAGAGCGTGGTTATGACGTAAAATACCGTGTCCGCGCAGATTACGAGCATTTCCTGTACTGTATTTACGATCGGAAAGCGGAAGCGGTTTATGTGGAGATGATTGTTGCGGATTACGAGGGCGGGGGCTTTTCCGAGACAAGGGAGAACCGTCGGATTTCCGAAAAAGAGCATGCCGAAATCACGAAACGCTATCTCGGACGCGACAAGGCGCTGCGTTATAAGCTGCTGATGCTTCTGACGCTGGCACCGCTTCGGACAAAGCTTGCAGAGGACGAAAAATATTCCGAGTGGTACAACGGGATCAAGGCGAAAATTTACGGAAGGTGCGGTCATAAGGACGAACCGGGGGAGAATCGGAAATGAGAGTGTTATGGGTATGTAATATCATGCTTCCGGTAATCGCGCAGGCGCTTTCGCAGGAGTATAGCGTGCGGGAGGGCTGGCTGTCCGGGATACTGGGGCGGTATCTGGAGACAGAGAACGGCGCAGAGCTGAGCACAGCGGACGTGACAGACAGTGCTGCATCGCCCGGCGGACGGCAGCAGGGAGCCGAAACTGCGGCTGCACTGACGCTCGGCATCGCATTTCCGGTTGCACCGGGCAGGGAGGAGCTATCGCAGCGTCTGCAGCTTGGCAGCTATAAAAAAGAAGTCGCCTGCTATGGCTTTGCAGAGGATTTGGAGCACCCGGAGCACTATGACAGCGCGATGGAAGCGCGTTTTTTGCAGATTTTAGAGGACTTTCAGCCGGATCTGGTGCATATCTTCGGGACGGAGTTCCCGCATGGCTATGCCTGTGCGAAAGTATTTCACAGACCGGAGCGGACGCTTGTGGGCTTGCAGGGACTTTGTATCTCCTGTGCGGACAACTACATGGCAGATCTCCCGGAAAATGTACAGAACAGCAGGACACTGCGAGATATTTTAAAAAAGGACAGCATCCGGCAGCAGCAGGAAAAGTTTTATCAGCGCGCGGAAAACGAGAAAAAACTCCTGTTGTCAGTCGGACATGTAACAGGACGGACAACATTCGATAAAACGATCAGTTTGGAGATAAATCCATCCCTTGTTTATCATACCATGAACGAGACAATGCGCCCACAGTTCTACAGCGGATGCTGGGAGATCGAAAAAACTGTGCCCGGAGAAATCTTTATCAGTCAGGGAGATTACCCGTTAAAGGGCTTTCACTATCTATTGCAGGCGATGCAGGAAATCCTGCAAAACTGTCCCGAGGCGCATATCAAGGTGGCGGGCATCAGCGTGCTCGGCGTAAACGGAATAAAGAGCAGAATCAAGATTCCGGCATATGGAAAATATCTGCGCAGGCTGATTTTGAAGAATCGCCTCGAAGGAAAAGTGCGTGTGCTGGGAAATCTTTCCGCGGAGGAGATGAAGCGGGAATATTTGTCCGCGCAGATATTTGTGTGTCCGTCTGCGGTGGAAAATTCCCCGAATTCCGTGGCAGAAGGGCAGCTTCTTGGCGTGCCCGTGGCGGCGAGCAGAACCGGCGGAATCCCGGATGTTGTAAAAGACGGCGTAAGTGGTCTGTTGTTTGAAAAAGGAAACATACACGAGCTTGCTGCGTGCGTCAGCCGGATTCTGACAGATAAACAGCTGGCAAAGGAGTTGTCGGCTTCGGAACGGGAGACTGCGGCGAAGCTTTACAACGGTGAAAACAATTATCAAAAACTGATAGAAATTTATCAAAGCATCGAATGAACGAAGCTGCTGACCGGAGCAGGGAAGCGGGAATGGAGGAAAACGTGAAGGCTGTTTTTATTTCCAATTATATCAATCATCATCAGATTCCGTTTTCCAACGCACTGTATGAACAACTGGGGGACGATTACCATTTCATCCAGACCGAGCCGATGGAAGAAGAACGGATTGCGATGGGCTGGGGACTGGATGCAGCGACTCTGCCATATGTTGTTTGGGCGGATCGGGAGGAAGAACGCTGCCGGAAGCTGATCGAGGAAGCGGATCTGGTGTTTGCAGGCTGGACGAAGCGGCTGGATTTGGTTTTACCGCGGCTTTCCTCGGGAAAGCTGACGTTTCGGGTGAGCGAGCGGATTTACCGCGAGGGGCAGTGGAAAGCGATCTCTCCGAAGGGGCTGCTTGCAAAATATAAAGAACATATCCGGTTTCGAAACCAGCCGGTGTGGCTTTTGTGCTGCGGCGCGTATGTGGCGTCGGATTTTTCACTGATCGGGGCTTATCCCGGGAAAAAGCTGAAATTCGGCTATTTTCCGGAGACGCTGCGCTGTCCGCAGGAGGAATTGTTTGCCAAAAAGAATACGGATAAACTGCAAATCGTCTGGGCGGGACGGATGATTTCGTTAAAGCACCCGGAGTTTGCAGTGAAGTTGGCTGGAAAATTAAAGGAACAGGGGTATTCGTTTGAGCTACACTTTGCGGGAGGCGGTCCGATGGAAGAGGCGCTGAAGCAGGAAGCAGCAGCGCTCGGAGTGGCAGAGAAAATCGTTTTTCATGGATTTTTAAAGCCGCAGGAGGTTCGAAGCCTGATGAAACGCTGCCAGCTGCATGTGTTTACAAGCAACTATCTGGAAGGCTGGGGTGCAGTAGTCAGTGAGGCGATGAACAGTGGCTGTTGTGTGGTGGCAAACCGTCAGATCGGCGCGGTTCCGTTTTTGATTGAGGACGGCGTAAACGGCAAAAGCTACCCGGACGGCTCTTATGAAGCCTTTGAGCGGACGGTATTGGAGCTGTGCGCGCAGCCGGAGCAGATCACAGTGCTTGGAAAAGAGGCATACCGGACGATTACAGAAAAATGGAATGCAGAATGTGCGGCGCAGCGCTGCCTGGAATTTTATGAAGGCTGGAAAGCCGGAAAGCTGCCGGAGTGGGAGGATGGACCGCTCTCTGCCGCGCCGAAGCTTTCCGCGCACTGGAGCTATAATGAGGGAACATTGGATGGAGAATAAAACAGAACAAAACTGCCTGATCAGCGTGATCGTGCCGGTCTACAATATCCTGGACTGCCTGGAGCGATGCGTCAACAGCATCTGTGGACAGACCTGGAAAAATCTTGAGATCCTGCTGGTGGATGATGGATCAACGGACGGAACCGGAAAGCTGTGCGACCTGCTTGCCGAAAAAGATGACAGAATCCGGGTTTTCCATAAGCCGAACGGCGGTTCTTCCAGCGCGCGAAACCTTGGAATCAGTATGGCAAAGGGAAAATGGATCGGGTTTGTGGACAGCGACGACTGGATCGAGCCGCAGATGTATGAAAGGCTGTATGAAGCTGCGACCGCTGCAGGCACTTCAATTGCGCAGGCTTCGCGGGATGAGATCGACGAGGATTACCACAAAAGACCGGACGTCTGTACGCCGCCGGAACAGGAAGTTACCTGCACGGCAGAAGATTTTCTGAAAACGCTGCTGCTGCATCAGGGCGATTGCTCGTTCTGTACGAAGCTGATCAAAAAGAGCCTGTTTGAAGGTCACCGCTTCCCGGAGGGAAAGCTGAATGAGGATTTCCGCCTGCTGGTTGAGCTTTTATGTGAGGGCGAAAGGGTGCGGATCTTGCCGGAGCAGCTGTATCACGTTTTTTACCGGATCGGGAGCAATACGCGCCGGAAAGATAAAAACGATTTTTCGAGAGTGTTTGAGGATATCGTAGAAAATGCGGATTATATGGAGCAGCTGACCCGAGAGCGCTACCCGGAGCTTCGGGAATATGCGGTGCGCTTCGCACTCGTTCAGCGCCTGGATTATCTGCTGCACATCCCGGTGGGACGGATGGTGGATACGGATGTGTTTTACAAATCGGTAAAGCAGTATCTGCGCGGGCATTTTTCGGATACGCGGAAAAATCCGCTGCTGGATAAAAAGAGCAGAACCTATCTGACGCTTCTGACGATTGCGCCCAAAACCGTGCGCCGCGTGCACGGCTGGACGATGAAGCTGCGGGGAGTGGGGTGAAAAAACGCCGTAACATCGATCTCTATTGAGAGGATGCTACGGCGTTTTGCGTTTGAAATTTATGTTACAGTTCACTCGCGCCATTCGCAAAAGCGCGTCTTCGACGCTCTCAGCTGCTTCGCAGCTCATTTTTGCTCATAAAGTGGCGCTCCCTCCGTACCTTTTTGTAAGCAGATTTTCATGCGAGCATGAAATCTGCTTACAAAAAGGTACGAGTGAACTGTAACGAATCTATTTCACAGGCTTTGCGCCTGCTTTTTCCTGCAGTTTTTCGATGTTTCTCTTGAACCAGTTTTTCTTTTTCTGATTCTCGGGCTGTACCAGCGTTCCGCGGACTGCCTTAACACTTGTTAAGTAGATGCCGCTGACGGTTGCCTTGACTTCTTTTTTCACAGGAACCAGGTCGAAAATCTTCTGGTCGCAGACTAAGGTAACGATCTGCGGACCGACTTTTGCCTTGACAATCGGAAGCTTGGAACGGCGCATCATCTTCGGCGTATTGTCAATGACTGACTGCGGAAGTCCGGCTTCTTTGAGCTTCATGATTTTCTTGTCAATTACAAGCATGGTCACATTCTGCTTATAGGCTTCAATCTGCTGCTGCTGTTCTTCCTGCTTTTTCTGCATCTTTCTTCCAAGAAAATAAAGAACAACGACTGCGACGATCAGAATGGCAAGGATGACCAGCAATACCACTGCCCAGGTTTTCATAGTGGTGAATCCTCCTCTTTCTTTGTACTGCACAGCGGCGCTGTCTGTACGGTGTGTCCGCTTAGCATTCTTATAGAACATTCTAGCAGAATTTACGGTATTGTACAAGGAGTTTTGTTGAAGTTAATAGCCACCTGGGGTATAATGTATCCAGCACGAAAGAAAAACAAGCGACGCCGAAGGCGGCATTTGTTTTTCTCGTGCGGATAGCGAGCGGACGGCCTGCGAAGCAGGCGAAGAAGCGCGGAGCGCGAGTCCGCGAGCGTTGGTGAATGAGGACAGCGCCGCCTTCGGCGCTGCTGACAGGAAGGAACAGGCAGTAATGACGACGTGGGTGCAGTTTTGGCAAACATTTCAGGAAGTATTCCGCTACACATGGGCACATATGGTATGGATCAATCTGGTTCTTGCGATTATTATTATTTTCTTCCAGAGAAAGGAAGCAAAGTCAGCGTGGGCGTGGCTGCTGGCGTTGAATGTGCTGCCGGGTCTGGGATTTTTAATGTATCTTCTCGCCGGGACGGACATGCACAAGCGGAAGATGTTCAAGATCAAAGGAATCGAGGAGCAGATAAACGATGCGGTGCGCCGCCAGGAATACAGCGTCAAAAGCCGCGAGCTGGAGCAGGAAAACCCGGATTTGAAGGATTTTTCGGATCTGGTCTTTTTTAACCTGGAAAGTGCCGGATGCATGATTTCCGGAGACAATGCGGTAGAGATTTTCACTGACGGCAACGACAAATTCGATGCTCTGATCGAGGATATTAAAAATGCGGAATCCTATATTTTTTTACAATATTACATCATAAAAGATGACGTGCTCTTCCAGAGGATTCGGGAGGCACTGCTGGAAAAAGCGGCACAGGGTGTAGAAATTCGGATCTTGTATGATGCGATGGGCTGTCGGAGCGTTGGAAAGCACTTTTGGAAAGAAATGGAAAAGCAGGGCATCCATGTTGCGGTCTTTTTCCCGGCTCTGTTTGGCAGACTGCATCTGCGTGTAAACTACAGAAATCACAGAAAAATTGCAGTCATCGA
>OGZW01000903.1_pt1 | contig 24051 bp, 18 predicted proteins | sample 1577001 | NCBI WGS metagenome assembly OGZW01 (sample SAMEA3541519, study PRJEB24748) | human gut metagenome | biome: human gut; feature: human-associated habitat; material: faeces | place: China | collected 2012 | reverse complement strand
GAGAGGTCACATCGTTGCCAAGCACCATATCCAGTTTGGCCTCAATCAATTGACCGGCTACCACATGATCCAAACCGGCGTGTGCCGCCAGGATCTTTTGCGTCATTGTCATTCCCATGATCGTCACCGTCCTTAAATATCGTCCGTAAAGGAACCGGCGCCGCGCTCCAGCGAGGTCACGCCGGTACGCGCCATTTCCACAATGCTAAAGCGTTGCTCCAGTTGCTGAATAAAGGCGTCCAGCATCTCCCCCGCACCGGTGAACTCCAGGGTCACCGTCTCAGCAGAAATGTCCAGCACACGAGCGCCGTAACCGGCGTTGAATGCCAAAAGGGCGTTTTTCTCCGAAATGCCCTGGGCGTGCACTTTCACCAGCAGCAACTCAGAGGACACAGAATTGTCCGGAGTCAGCTCAGATACTTTCTCCACGATCTCCAACTTTAACAGCTGGCGCTTGATCTGGCGAAAATTCTCCGGCTCCGTGTTGGTCTCAATGGTCATACGGGAAAAGTTCGGGTCCTCCGTCTCACTCACCGTCAGAGAGGAGATGTTGTATGCACGGCGGGAGAACAGGCTGGCCACCCGTTGCAGCACGCCGCTCTCGTTATCCACAAGAACAGATAAAACCAATTTCTCTTTCATCTTCCTTGCCTCCAATCAGTTAAACTGCTCGATAATGTCCGTGTGTGCGCCGCCGGGCGGTATCATCGGCAGCACATTGCTGTCCGGCGAAATACGGCAGTCCACCAACACCGGACCGGGATAAGCCAGCGCTTCTGTCAGCACAGCGTCAATATCATCATTGGTATGGATGCGCAGCCCCTTTACGCCAAAGGCTTCTGCCACCTTCACAAAATCCGTAACCCGGTGGGGATCTGTATCGGAAAAGCGGTTTTCATAAAACAGCTTTTGCCACTGGCGCACCATACCCAGCACAGTATTGTTCATAATGAACATCTTGACCGGTATATTGTAGGACGCCATGGTGGCCAGCTCGGACAGGTTCATGTGGAAGCCGCCGTCACCGGCAAACATCACCACGGTTTGATCCGGGCAGCCCATAGCCGCGCCAAAGGCAGCGCCCATGGAATAGCCCATGGTGCCCAGTCCGCCGGAGGTCAGCAGGGTGCGGGGTCGGGTGTACTTATAGAACTGTGCCGCCCACAGCTGGTGCTGACCCACATCGGTGACCACAATGGTGTCGTCCGGGGTCTTTTCATCAATTTTTTCAATTAAGACCTGGGGATTTACATAATCCCCGATCTGCAGCTGCTTAAAGGGATGCCGACTGGCCTCGATCTCCGCTTTCCAGTCGCTGTGATCCATCTGCTCCACATTACGGGTCAGCATGGGCAGAATTTCTGCCAAGTCGCCACGCAGGTGGTAGTTGGAAAAGATGTTTTTGTCCATCTCCGCTGCGTCAATGTCAATATGTAAGATCTCTGCGTTAGGCGCAAACTTCTTGCGGTTGCCGGCCACACGGTCAGAGAAACGGGCGCCGCAAGTGATGAGCACATCGCAGTCATGCGCCGCCTTATTGGCCTCAAAATGGCCGTGCATACCGATCAGCCCCACGTGCAGCGGGTGGCCGTACGGAAATGCACCCAGACCCATAAGAGAGGACACCACCGGTGCGTCCAGTTTCTCGGCAAAAGTAATCAGATCTTCGCCTACTTTGGAGAGAATGGCGCCGCCACCAACATAAATCAGCGGTTTCTTGGCGTTTCTCAGCAATTCCAACGCCCGATCTATGCAAGACTGCTTGGGCATCTTAAACGGCTCAATCTCCACTTTCGGTTCCGCCACATAAGCACAGGTGGCAGAAGTTATATCCTTAGGAATATCTACCAAAACAGGACCTTTGCGCCCGGTCTGGGCAATGCGGAACGCCCGGCGCAGCGTGGGCGCCAGCTCCTCCACAGACTTCACCTGGAAGTTGTGCTTGGTAATGGGCATGGTAATACCGCAAATATCTACCTCCTGGAAGCTGTCTCGCCCCAAGCCGGAGGTGGCATAGTTGCAGGTAATGGCAACCACCGGCACAGAGTCCATATAGGCCGTGGCAATACCGGTCACCAGATTGGTGGAGCCGGGGCCGGAGGTGGCAAAGCACACACCCACCTTGCCGGTAGCGCGGGCATAGCCGTCTGCCGCGTGGGACGCACCCTGCTCATGGGCAGTCAAAATATGCTTAAAAGTGTCGCCATATTTATAAAGCTCGTCAAAAATATTCAGGATCGTACCGCCGGGATAACCAAAGATGGTATCTACGCCCTGTTCTTTCAAGACTTCAAGAACGATCTGAGAGCCATTGAGTTCCATTAAATTCCTCTCCCATCACAAAAATTTAATATATATTTTAGGATATTTGCGATACTATGTCAAGAAAAATTTATCCTTGTAAAAACAGCAGCGTTGGTATATACTTATATTCGCACTAAAAAACGTGTAATTCAGACAACGGAGCTAAAAGAATGAAACTTGGTATCGTAGGCTTGCCAAACGTTGGCAAAAGTACACTTTTTAACGCCATTACAAACGCAGGCGCCCAAAGCGCCAACTACCCCTTTTGCACAATAGAGCCTAATGTGGGTATGGTCAGCGTGCCGGACGAACGGCTGGACAAGCTGGCAGAAATGTACCACCCGGACAAATTCACGCCGGCCACCATTGAGTTTGTGGACATTGCAGGGCTGGTCAAGGGTGCGTCCAAGGGCGAGGGTCTTGGCAACAAATTTCTCTCCCATATCCGGGAGGTAGACGCCATTATCCATGTCGTGCGCTGCTTTGAGAATGACGACATCACACATGTGGACGGCTCTGTGGATCCGGCAAGGGACATTGAGACCATCAATTTGGAGCTGATCCTCTCGGATCTGGATATTCTGAATCGACGAATCGACAGCCGTAAAAAAGCCATGAAGGGCGACAAGACTCTGGCGCCGGAGGTGGCGTTTCTGGAGCGACTGGCCGCGGAGATGGAAGAAGGCAAAACCGCCCGCAGCGTGGAGATCAGTGAGGATGAACAAGAGTACCTGAAAGAAGTATCCCTCCTGACCATCAAGCCGGTGATCTATGCCTGCAATATGGGCGAGGACGACTTTAACGCCGGGATTGAGAGCAATCCGTTCTACAAAGCGGTGGAGCAGATCGCTGCCGCAGAGGGTGCGGAAACACTGCCCATCTGCGCAGAAATGGAGGCAGAGATCGCCCAACTGGACGAGGACGAAAAGGCCATGTTTCTAAGTGATATGGGGCTGGAAAAAAGCGGCTTGGATCGGCTGATCAAGAAGAGTTATTCCCTTTTGGGTCTGATTTCCTACCTGACAGCCGGTAAGCCGGAAGTGCGTGCCTGGACCATCAAGAAAGGCACCAAGGCGCCCCAGGCTGCCGGCAAGATCCACACAGACTTTGAGCGGGGCTTTATTCGCGCCGAGGTGGTTTCCTTTGACGATCTGGTGGCCTGCGGCGGTATGACGGCTGCCAAAGAGAAAGGCTTGGTCCGCAGTGAGGGCAAGGACTATGTGATGCAGGACGGCGATGTAGTGCTGTTCCGCTTTAATGTATAAGCATTTGATAATAATTCACCATTTTGCGCGTTTTGCACATTATTATCCAAGTTAAATAATAATTTTTTCTTGCAGAATGAAAAATTGTTGACTATGACCAATAACCGTTGTATAATCAATCATAAGGCAGGAAAATTATGTCAGCAACAAAAAAAACAGATATTGAATCGCTGGTTTCCGCCGCGCAAAGCGGCAGCGGAGAAGCCATAAATGCACTGGTCCACGCCATGCGCCCCACTGTGGAGATGATTGCCATGAAGTACATTCACTCTCCGCTGGAGAAGGACGATCTGGTCCAGGAGGGCATGATCGGTCTGCTGGCCGCCCTGCGAGCGTACCAACCGAAACGAGGCGCCGCTTTTCGCACTTTTGCCGGCACTTGTATTGAAAATGCAATACAAACCGCGCTGCGAAAATTCAGTCGGCGCAAAGATGTTCCGACGGATAATATGGTTTCCTTGGAGGACTACCTGGATCATGCCGGTACAGCCGTCAGCGCGGAGGACGATTTTTTGGCCGCAGAGAGTGTGGCGCGCCTGAGCCGCGCGCTGGAGCAGCAGTTGTCCCCCATGGAAAATGAGGTGCTGCGCCTGCACATCAGCGGTTTTCGATATGCGGATATTGCCACCCGACTGAACAAAAGCCCAAAGGCGGTAGACAACGCATTACAGCGTATTCGTAAGAAGTTGACGCTTCTTTTTGAATAAATCTTATGAGAGGTAGTTAAGGTCCAATGTACGAAGACAAAACATTAGTCTGCAAGGATTGTGGGAACGAATTCGTCTTTACAGCCGGTGAACAGGAGTTCTATGCTGAAAAGGGATTTGTCAATGAGCCCCAGCGCTGCAAAGCTTGCCGTAGCGCAAGAAAAGCCGCCGCTCGCGGTCCCCGCGAAATGCACGACGCTGTTTGCGCCAACTGCGGCGCAGCCTGCAAGGTTCCCTTTGAGCCGCGGGAAGACCGTCCGGTTTATTGCAGCGAGTGCTTTGCGAACATGAAAGCAGAGTAACCGGTTATTGATATAAATCTATAAATAGCATCTATTTCAATAGCAAAAAAGAACAGCTATCCGCAAGGATAACTGTTCTTTTTCTTTTGTCTTATTTATTCTTTGCCGTTCCAGCAGTAGGTGCAAAGCTGATCCGCAGGAATGCCTACGGAAGCGATCATATCGTCCAGTCGATGATAGCGCAAGCTGGTAAAGTGCAGCTTTTCGCCGATTTTTTCCACCATGGCAGCGTATTTTTCGCTGTCCGGGTCGGCATATTCTGCCAGCACTTCCTTTGTCGGATCGCCACCCTCCAGTTCCTGGATCACACGACGAGTGATCAGTTCCATCTCTGAGGTGGAACGGGAAAAATTCAGGTACTTACAACCAAACAGTAACGGCGGGCACGCCGGCCGGATATGCACTTCTTTTGCGCCGCTGGCGTACAAAAACTCCGTGGTTTCCCGCAGTTGGGTGCCGCGAACAATGGAGTCGTCAATAAGCAGCAGGCTCTTACCCTCAATCAAATCATGCACCGGAATCAACTTCATCTTAGCGATCAGGTTGCGCTTGGTCTGGTTGGGTGGCATAAAAGAGCGGGGCCAGGTAGGCGTGTACTTAACAAATGGACGAGAAAACGGAATGCCGGAGGCGTTGGCATAGCCGATGGCGTGGGCAATGCCGGAGTCCGGTACACCGGCCACAATGTCCGGCTTGGCGTTGTCTCGGCCTGCCAGCAGCTCGCCGCAGTGGTAACGCATTTTTTCCACGCTGATCCCTTGATAGGACGAGGACGGATAACCGTAATACACCCATAAGAAGGTGCAAATTTTCATTTTTTTGCCCGGTGCAACCAACTGCTGCACGCCGTCCGGCGTTAGCACCACGATCTCGCCGGGGCCAAGTTCTCTGTCATCGGTATAGCCCAGGTTCAAATAGGCAAAGCTTTCAAAGCTGGCGCAGTAACCGTCCGGCTTTTTACCCAGCACAATGGGTGTGCGCCCCAGCTTGTCCCGGGCAGCATACACCCCTTTGGGGGTCAAAAGCAGCATACTCATAGAGCCGTCGATCACATCTTGCGCGTAGCGAATACCCTCTACAAAATTCTCTTTTTGGTCGATCAGCGCTGCCACCAATTCCGTGGGATTGATCTCGCCGTTGTGCATTTCAAAGAAATGGGCGTTGGTCCCGATAATCTCCTCCACAATAGCGTCTGCATTATTGATCTTCCCTACCGTTGTAATGGCAAAGGTCCCGTGATGGGAGCGCACCAGTATGGGCTGCGCTTCAAAATCAGAAATACAGCCGATGCCCATGGTGCCGTGCATCTCCTGAGACTCCTTGGTGAACTTCGTACGAAACGGCGCGTTTTCAATATTATGTATGGCTTTGTCAAAACCGGTTTTCGGATCATACACCGCCATTCCCGCCCGGCGTGTGCCCAGGTGGGAGTGGTAGTCCACCCCGAAAAACAAATCAAATACGCAATCTTCTTTGGATACTGCGGCAAAATATCCGCCCATTACTCCACATCCTCTCCTTGGAATGTGCCTATTATAACAGATGTTTCGCAAAATACAAAGAAAAATTGCAATATTTTTACAAAATTAAGGCCAACGGTTATACCGATGGCCTTTTGGCGAAAAATTGTAGCCGATCTACAAACAGGCAGCAGTCTCCTACTGCCTTCGTTTATTTTGTTTTTGCCGTAACGGAATACACGCCGTCCTTTTTGACTTCAAACTGAAAGGCATAAACACTGCCGGTCTCGCCGGTCTGCATATTCTGCCGGTAGTCCGGCAGCAGTTCATCATAGGAAGCATCTGAGCCCAGTCCGTTTCGTACCGGAACAAAAATACTAAATTTAGGCAATAAAAAAAGCCCGGTGCGCCTAGGCACACCGAGCCCCCGCAGTTAAACCACGGTCAGAGATAAATCGTCCAGAATTACGCTGTCATCCGCGCCGCCGGTTGTTTCCAAATAGACAGTCACTGTGGTCACATTCTCCGGCACCACCGTACTGATTACCTGATAATAGCCAAAATTCGGCGCCGTCTTAACCATATCCTGAGAACGCACCGACACATCAGCCGCAGTTGATTCGTCGCCGGCCGCGTCTGTAAAGATAATCCTGCCAGTCACTGCCGGTTGATCCCCTACCCCTTGGGCATAAAAGGAAAGCCGGTAATAGCTGCCTGGGGCAGCTGCTTGCGTCTGGCGCATTTGCGCACCTGATGCCAGTTGCACCGCTGATAAACCGCTGTGCACCTGACCGGCGCCGGTGGCTTGCCCAGCCAAAGCATCGTTGTTCATCGTCCAGCCGGTGGGGACAGTATTGGTGAACTGCTCCATAGTGCCATTGGTCACCAATTCGCCGGGCAGCACCGTTCCGGTTGCACCGGTGGCACCCGTAGGTCCGGTAGGACCTGTGGCGCCGGTTGCGCCTGTTGCACCCGCTGTACCGGCAGGACCTGTGGCGCCGGTAGCACCTGTTGCACCCGCTGTACCGGCAGGACCTGTTGCGCCGGTAGCACCGGTAGCACCTGTTGCGCCGGTAGCACCTGTGGCACCGGTAGCACCTGTTGCGCCTGCAAAACCAGCAGCTCCGGTTGCACCTGTTGGACCGGTGGGACCCATTTGGCCGTTGCTACCCGGTGCACCGGTGGGACCTGTGGGCCCCATTTGGCCGTTACTGCCGGCCGCACCGGTAGCGCCCGTAGGACCCATAGGACCGGTAGGGCCGGTAGCGCCAACACCCGGACCTGTGGGGCCGGTGGGGCCGGTAGGCCCTGTTGGACCGGTAGGCCCAACAACGGTAGGACAGCAGGAACAGGCAGGCTTGCAGCAAGCGTCGCAGCAAGGTTGGTTTTTATAAATCGTTGTATTCATCGGTTTTGCTCCTTATCCTCTCCAATAGACGGCAGGTCGGCAGCGTGCTGCAATGCGGCAAAATAGGCTGCGTTCTGCTGCACGGCGGCATCATCGGGTCGGTACGCTGCGGCTTGGGCATTGCAGCGGGCAGCCGCTGCATAATCCCCCATACGATCATAACAAACGCAAAGCCGCAGGTACGGCAAGTACCCGGTGTTATCCGTGTTTACAAAGCCGCTATGCAGGTCCTGGGGCAGTTCCAGCGCCCACTTGTACCAACAAATCGCCGCCGGATAGTCCCCTTGTTCCAGTAACAGATCGCCGCAACCGCATACCAGGTCCGCCCGAGGTGCTCCCAAGGCAAAGCTCCGGCACAATGCAGCAAACGCACCTTTTCGATCCCCTTGGTCGTGCAGGGCTGCACTCAAAAACTTGCAGGCCTCCAACTGATCCGGCAGCCAGCCGTCGCCGGGTGCCAAAAACGCCTGCAATTCCTGTACCGCACGGTCATACTGCCGATGGTAGTATAACTCCCGCCCGTAGTAGAATCGATCTCGGGGCGTAAACGACTCCCCTGCCGCCGCCATCTTTTCATAGATTCGTAGGTTTCGAGTGGTGTACGCTGTCTTGATTGATCGATGCGTCACGGCAATATTCACTGTAATTCGGGTGCCCGGGCACTGAATATATTCGTGTACCCGACCGTGCCAAACCGGTCTCGCCGCACGGCGCACCAACCGCTCTCGATCAAAGAAAAAAGTGGGATTGCCACGACTGTCAAAGCCGGTGTTGTAGCGCATCATCACCACATCTGCCGGGGATTGGTCCAGCCGGTTTTTCAGGCACAGCAAAGCGTCCAGATCCTCCGGCAACAGCACATCGTCTGCGTCCAGCCACAGGATGTAATCCCCGGTGGCCTTGGCAAAGGATGCATTGCGTGCCGCTGCAAAATCATCTACCCAGGCAAAGTCAAAAATCCGATCGGTATAGGCAGCCGCCACCGCCTTGGTGCCGTCCACACTGCCGGTGTCTACCACAATGATCTCATCCACCGCCGGTGCCACGCTCTCCAGGCACCGTCCCAGTACCGCTTCCTCGTCCCGCACGATCATACAAAGGCTGATACTCGCCACTGTCACCCCTCCTACGAACCTATCTCATTCTATGCAAAAGGGAAAAATCTGTGTTTTTGCATTTTTTGTAAAAATTCTCTTGACTTTCCCATATACGCTATGCTATACTACCAAAGCAAGATAGCTACGGGGCATTAGCGCAGTTGGGAGCGCGCCACACTGGCAGTGTGGAGGTCAGGGGTTCGAATCCCCTATGCTCCACCAAGTCCACTGTAATTTCGGTTACAGTGGTTTTTTTATTGTGCCGATAAAAAACAAAAGGACCTTGCAACAGCAGGGTCCTTTGTTATGTCAAATATCACTCTTTCACCGTCAGGGCACTGAATGCGTCGCGAACGGTGCGCACCGGCACAATATCCAATTCTTTTTTAAGGTCCCTAGACAGGGATTTGTAATTATGGAATGGGATCACACAGCGTTGGAAGCCCAGGCGACCGGCCTCCTGCACGCGCTGTTCGCAATGGCTGACAGCGCGAATCTCGCCTGCCAAACCGATCTCGCCAAAGGCCAGCACTTTGTCGCCGATCACCGCGTCCTTCAGCGAGGACACCAGTGCCATTGCCACAGACAGATCCGCCGCCGGTTCGTCCAACCGCAGACCGCTGACCACATTGATATATGCGTCCATGGTGTTGAAGAAAAAGCCCGCCCGCTTTTCCAATACCGCAATGAGCATTGCCATACGGTTAAAATCAAAGCCGGTGCTCATACGCCGGGGCGTGCCGAAGCCGGTGGCCGTTACCAATCCCTGTACCTCCGCCAAAATGGGGCGAGAGCCTTCCATGACACAGGCCACACAGGTGCCGCTGGCGTTCTTCGGACGGCCGGAGAGCATCATCAACGAGGGATTTTCCACTTCCAAAAGCCCCTCTTGGGTCATCTCAAACACACCGATCTCATTGGTGGAGCCGAAGCGGTTCTTCACCCCTCGGAGAATACGGTAAGAGTAGTTCCGCTCGCCCTCAAAGTACAGCACCGTATCCACAATATGCTCCAGCACCTTAGGACCGGCAATGGCGCCGTCCTTGTTCACATGGCCAACTACAAATATAGGGATGCCGTAGGTTTTGGCTGTGTGCATAAAAATATTGGTGCACTCCCGCACCTGGGTCACGGATCCGGCAGAAGAAGTCACCTGATCGTACACCATGGTTTGAATGGAGTCAATGATCACAATATCCGGCTTTTCGCTGCGAATGGTCTCGGCAATACTGCCCACATCCGTCTCTGCCAAAATATACAGGCTGTCCGTAGTCACACCCAGCCGATTGGCACGCAGCTTAATCTGATTGGCAGACTCCTCGCCGCTTACATAGAGAATGGTATGGTGCTGTCCCAAGTGCTGACAGGCTTGCAGCAAAATGGTGGACTTGCCGATACCCGGATCGCCACCTAAGAGCACCAAGCTGCCCTCTACGATACCGCCGCCCAGCACCCGGTCAAACTCATGAATACCGGTGGAAATCCGCCGCTCCACGTCTTCAGTAATTTCCGACAAACGTTTTAACGGTCGCGAGACATAACCGCCGCTGCTGCGCTTGGTGCCGGTGGATTTAACCGCCGGGGTCTCCTCGTTCATGGTGTTCCACTCGCCACAGCCCGGGCACTTGCCGTACCACTTGCCGCTCTCGTAGCCGCATTCGCTGCAAATATACATACTCCTCTGTTTTGCCATTACGGTAACTCCCCTGTTTTCATGGTGTCGCTAAGCCCTGCCAAAATGCAAAAGGCCACGCGCCGCCGATAAACATCCTGTTTTAACTGATTATTTTCTTTTACATTGCTCATAAAGCCGCACTCCACCATCACGGAGGGCACTTTGGCTTTATAAAGCAGATAATAGCTGTCGTCCGACGGCTTGTTCTCCCGACGATTCCCCGGCTGCAAATGCTGCTTGTCATAAGCTAAAATATTAGCAGCCAGTACCTTGCTCAACGGATCGTTTACCGTGTACCAAATCTGCATCCCCCACTGGGAGGTATCGGCAAAATGGTTTTGATGAATAGACACCAGCACCGCGTTATCCACGCTGTTAATATAGTCAAAACGGTTATACAAATCTGAGCGCTTTTTGTCGTCTCCGGCCTTGTAGACCAGGTAGTCACCGGTGCGGGTCATAGAGGCGGGTATGCCGCTGATCACCGCAAAAGCATACAAATCCCGGGCAATGGCCAGGTTGATCTCTTTCTCTGCCGTGCCGTCCGCCGCCACCGTGCCCACATCCACGCCGCCGTGGCCCGGGTCGATGACCAAATTGTAGCGCGCCTTGGGGTACTGCACCGCCGAGGGCACAGACTGCCGCAACAGCACTTGCAGAGACAGGCAGGTCACAAACACAAACGCCACGCACAGCGCAGCGGGAAAAACACGCTTCACAAAAATCACCCGTACATACTATGCGGGTGCGTCCTTGCTTATTATTATAACCGCCCGGCGTGCCCGGCGCAAGTACCGGTTGCATTTTAAGACGGACTGGGTTATAATTTGGACAGAAAGGCGTGATTTTATGAAAATTGTAAATTTAGACGGCTATACAACCAACCCCGGCGACCAAAGCTGGGACTGGATGGGCAACTATGGCGACTATAAGGTCTATGACCGTACAACGGCTGACCAAGTGGTAGAACGCGCCAAAGGTGCAAATTTGCTGATTATCAACAAAACCGTCCTTGACCGTGCAACGCTGGAAGCATTGCGCCCGGAGCTGGAATACATCGGGCTGCAATCCACCGGCTACAATGTGGTAGACTGTGCGGCAGCCAAGGAACTGGGTATTACCGTGTGCAACATTCCCGCTTACTCCACCAATGCGGTGGCGCAGCTGGTGTTTGCTTTTATCCTGTCCTTTACCAACCAGGTTGCAGTGCATACACAGGCGGTAGAAAACGGTGAATGGTGCCGTTGCCCGGACTTTTGTTTTTGGAAAACACCGCTGATGGAATTAGACGGCAAAACCTTGGGCATCTTTGGGTTTGGCGCAATCGGGCACAGAGTGGCGCAGATTGCAGAAACATTCGGCATGCAAGTGCTGGTGTGCACCCCGCACGAAAAGCCCCTGGACGGGCTGCACAGCACCCGATTTGCAGATGCGGATACGGTGCTGGCAAGCAGCGACATCATCACTTGCCACTGTCCCCTGACACCGGACACCCAGGGTATGATGAACGCGGCGGCCTTTGACAAGATGAAAGACGGCGCGATCTTTATCAACACCAGCCGCGGACCGGTGGTGGACGAGGATGCATTGGCGCAGGCGTTAAACAGCGGCAAGCTGGCAGGCGCCGGGCTGGATGTGCTCTCTACCGAGCCGCCGGCGGTTGACAACCCCCTGCTGCACGCAAAAAATTGCCGCATTACCCCCCACATTGCCTGGGCGGCCTATGAGACCCGTGCCAGACTGCTTGGCATTCTGCAAGCAAATATTGCCGCCTACTTAGACGGAAAACCACAGAACGTGGTGAACGGCTAAACCCGGTATTGAACAAAAACAACACCCTCGACCAAATGGTCGAGGGTGTTTTCTGTGCTTAGATTAGAACTCCGTGTCCGGATTTTCCTTATCCGGGTCCGGGGTGCTCTGGTTCAGTGCTGTTTGGGCGGTGAACCACTCTACATCTAAAGTCGGAGTATCATATTTCTTCATTCTATTGTCCTCCTTCTTTAGTTCACTGCGGTAACAACGCCGTTTACGCACTGATAAATATCACCATAAACCACAAAGGGCACCTGGGTGTTCATACGGGAAGTACGGTAGCTCACATACATACGCATATAATGGCTGCCCGTATCGCTGCCCTTCTTGGTCATGGTAAAGGTGCCGGAATTGGGACTGCCTGTCCAGTTGGCAACATTGCGGGACACAACCGTTTTCACATCGTCGCCGCCACCCTTCACAAGGGTGTCCTTTCCATTCTTAGTGGTGGAGTAAATCACACCCACCTCCAAGACGGTCACATTCGCACCGGCAGAATAATCACAGGACAAGGTAAACTTGTTGTCTGCAAAAAAGCCTACGCCATTCAAAGCCGGCGTGCCGCTCTCTGCCTGCTCCTGCAAATCTTTGGGCAGATCATTTAAGCTGGCGTATGCCGTGTAAGTGGTATCCGTATTTGCGCTGAACAGGGTAACATTCTGCTCGTAGGAAGCCAAAGTCTCCACACCGTTTACGGTACGGGTCCAGCACTTAGCGTTGTCAGAGGTCAGCTTTAAGGGCTTGTTGATAACGTGTGCGGTGTACTGGGTAGCGCCGTTGATCAAGGCGTTTGCCGCCGTGCCGCTGTTGCTGACGGTGTAGTCCACATTCACACCGGTGGGTGTACCTCTCTGCACAATCTTCGCAACCTGACCCGCCGGAATCACATGGGTGCCTTCGCTCCAAGTCCAACCGGTAAAGGTGTACTTGGGGGAATCCTTGGCGGTAATCACTGTATCGCCCACCGTTACGGTGTTGCCATGTACGGTTACGCTGGTAGCGCCCATAAACGCGCCCAAAATCGTGCCAAAGTAGTCGGCAACAATCACATTGGGTCTGGTGGCAGTGGTCACCGTAATGGTGGTATCCCGCTGAACCAGCAGCGACAACTGATAATTGCACTTGGCAAGGTCAATCTTTGTATCGCCGGTTTTCGTATGCACAACGCAAACGGTATCCTGAGACTCATAAGCAGAGAAATCCAAATGGGCAATGGTGCCGTAGTAGTACTGCGTTTTTTGCTCTCTGGTTTCAAAAGGATTGCCGTTGACGGTGCAGGCAACGGTGAAGATGCGGCCGCTCTGGGAGGACTCGCCTACATTCATATAACTCAGCAAATCCGCAGTAAAGCCGTCAACCGTAGTCTGCTGGGCAGCAGGCAAATTCACATAATCTTTGCCTTTGTAGGCTTTATAAATGGTGCTGTTGCCGTTGGTTACCGTATTGGTAATGGCGGTACCGTCGTCCAGGAACGCGGTGCGGTCGATGGTGGCGCTGATGCTGCGGGCAGATTCATAGGCGCTGGCGTCAGCGGCCGGTACAAGCACTTGATTCAAAGCATCTGCTGCGGAGTCAACCTGCTGCTGCAGATCCTTTGTAGTGCTGTCTGGGCCGACAGTATAGCCTGGCACATTGTTTCTGCCCTTTTCCGGATACTTTTTCAGCAGATCCGCACCGGCATTATAGGCGTTCTCAAAGTTCTGCCAGCTGTCCACCGTGTACTTATTCTGGTCTGTATCGGTTACATTGCCGGCAAAGCCCTTGTCATAAGCCGCCTTGTTTTGCTCCATCACCTTTTCCAGCTCTGTAAAGTCTGCACGCTTGGTCAAACCTTCGTATGTAGAATTCAAAACCGTGCCCACATCCTGGGTGGTCTCGTCTGTGGTCAGCAGGGTGTAATTGTTCAGGTATGCCTCTGTGTTCAGCAGCGCAGTAGTGTACTTGTCCCAAGTCTCCTTGGTGTAGTCCGTGGACACACGCACCTTGCTCACCGCTTCATTATACGGCTTACGCTCGTTGCTCTTGTTGCAAACCTTTACACGTAGGGTCAAACCCAGGTTTAAATAGTTCTTAACAGTATTTGAAATCAGGCCGGATTTCTTAGTATTCGTGCAATAAGACTGAGTCTCAGCCAACACAGCCTGCTCTTCCTGCTGATTAGGCTGCACGGAAGATGTGCCGGTTATGGTCTGATACTGTTTAACACCGGCACCCATGGTGTAATTGTCAAAGTAAATACGATCGGCAGAGAAGCCGGTACCGGTCACATAGTTCAGAGAATCTGCAGACGGGAAAGAAACCGTGCTGCTGTCTGTACGGGAACCGCTACTCTTCATAGGCACATAGGCTATCTTAAAGGAATAACTGGTGCCGTCTGCATTATTCCGGGTAATACCTGCATTTGAATCACTACTCATATCATAATAGTAGTACGCAGATACCATTGAGTTGTCTTTCACTTTAAGACAATTATCTCCACTGGCTTTCTTGTAGTTGTCAGACAGACCGGCAATTTTATCACCGGCACTAGTAGAATACAAATTTCCGCGGGCTGATCCCCAGCTATCTTCAAAAGTTAAAGCATTCGCATCTTCGATATTATACGCATTTTCGATACCCATTGTGCCGGAGTAATTCTTTCTGTCAGTATTACCATAAGAATCCTCTGCCACATATATAGCGCCTAAAGCAGAAGACGCAACGACTACATTTGTGTACAAATTCTGTGTACCAACAGAGTGCCCTGCAACCGGGTTAGAAGCCACATACAACTTATCGGTTTGGGTCCAAATATTTCCGTCTGCATCCGTCAGATTTGTCTCAATGGTAACCGTCTCGCCCTTGCTATAATTTGCATACTCAACCGTATCTGCAATATGCAAAGTACCGCTCAGCTTACCATCCGCATACTTAATATCCGCAGCAGGGTCCTCCACGCACTTTATGCCTGTAATGGTATAACGGCTGTCATTAACCATATAATGGGTCTCTTTTTCGCCGGCTTGGGAGCCGTCGGAAATCAAGGAACCACAATACATATACGGCTGCCCCTTACCGGAAGCATCACCGTGGGTATAAATCACCGGGTCATACTTAACCACACCGGTCACAGCCAAGTCGCCGTCTACAACCGTAATATTATAAGTATTCAGCCCTGCCTGCACCACAGCGGTCCCTACTGCGTTGGCGGTAACGGTAACATTATAACCGTCAACGGTGCTGCCGCCGTTTGCCTTTAAGCAATGGGCATACATATTCGTTGTCGAAGTAGAGGGGTTCAGCAGGAAATAGCCGTCCGCACCGTGATAGACAATTAAATATTCCTCGCCGTCATCCACGGTATTCACCTGAATGTAACCGGGCAGCTCCGCGCTGCCGGTCTCGCCGGTGCGAATTCTGCGGTACAACTGGAAGGTGGTGGCTTTCAGTACCTCTTCCTCTGTCTTTGTATCCTTGTCTTTACCCTCAAAATCCCAACGCTCAAAGTGGTTCACCACATTGCCCTTGGAATCTTTTTCCATAAAATACAGGCCGTAATGACCGTCCTGCAACAGCTGGAAGCCGCCGTCTACTGCACGCAATGTAACATTGGCAGGCGTAGACGCACCGGGATAGCCGGCCTTACCATTTGTACCCACACTTAAGTACATACCTGCGTGGGCAATGGTGTACTCTGTACCGGTAGAAGTAAAGGTGTACAAAGCACGCTTTGCTGAAACGGAATCGCCGCTGTAATTGGCGTCCGTTGCCTTATTGGCAGTGGCACCGGGTACTTCCTTCGCAGCAGACAAAGACACAATATCGCTTGCAGAGTTATTCACATTCTGCGCAGAGAAGGTTAAGGTCTTCTTCTGACCCACATTCATCTGAATGTCCGTTGTGGTGGGAACATCCGCATCCATACCGGTAAGCGTTTCAATATCATAAACCTTATAGGTAAAATCACAGGCGTCCGTCTCGTACAAATCTGCCACGCGGCCGTCTTTCAGCACCGTCAAGCAAGAGTACGCAAAGGTTGCGCCCTCTGCGGTAATGGTCTTTTTGGCATATTCGGTAGAAACAGTATTGTCGTCATTCAGCAGCAAGGTAAAGATGGCACCGGTTTTACGACCCTCTGTTGAGGAGGGAGAAGAAACCAAGATGGCACGCTTGCCGTCAATCAGATAGGGATACATAATGGCAGACAGCTGGCAGTTACCCCAAATGTCAATCCCTGTATCCACCACATCGCCCCACTGATAGCCGGAGCCGTTCCAGGTGGCGTCACAGTACATAATTTTCTTTTTACCGTTACGGTAGAAGCAGCGCACCACGCCGTTACCTAAATCTACAAGCTGCGCCTCACTGGACCAACTACTGCCGCCCCAAGCGGTGCTGGTAAAGTTCGCCGTACGGCTCCAGGTCTTGCCCTGGTCTTTACTGTAAATAAAGCTGGTAGCCTGAGAAGCGTCGCCGGAGCCCCAAGTATTGTCGCCGTATACATAAACCGGCATACAAATGGTGCCGTCATCCGTTACGATGGCACGACCGGGGCCTGCGCCCAAGAACTTCTCACCGCTCTTTCTGGCATTCACCAGGGAGGGTGCGCTCCAGGTTTTGCCGCCGTCCGTGGAAGTACGGAAAAACAGGTACTGGCACTTCTTGGCCTGGAACTCACAGTTAGAATACCAAACGCAGCCAACATAAGCGTCATTCTTAAACAACTCAAACTCGCCGTTCACCTTATAGCCGCTGACAACCGTGCTGTCGCTGGTTCTGTAAATGCTGGCATAGCCGTCTGCACCTACCGCGCCCACATAATAGTCATAGCTGCCGCCGTTACGGGCAAGCTGCAGACGACCCTGACTGTCTAAACCGGTGTCCTTAGAAGGCTGTGCGTTCGCAGAACTGCCGTTAATGGCAACGCCGGAAGCAAAGAAGGTAGACAGCATATACAGGTTCTTGCCGTCAGTTGCAATATTGCTGTCGCAATAACTGGTAGACGCCTTGTTAAACACATTGCCGTTATCGCCGTAATAGCCGGCCCAAGTGTAAGACCAGGTGTCGCCGTTATCCGTAGAACGGGCGGTGATCACATCGTTACCGCCGCCGTCCATACCGCCGTTCCAACGGGCGTCGGCTGCAGCTACAATGGTGCCGTCATCCAGGGTAACCATACTGGGAATACGGTACCAATGGGACGGATTATCGCTGACAAAGGGACGACCCTGGGTCGTACCGTCTGCCGGCTTGCTTGCCTCGCTGCTGCCGGCTGCCATTGCAGTGGTCACCGGAAATGCGGTAAGCACCATGAGAATGGCCATCAGCACAGCTGTCCATTTTTTTGCCATAAAGATTCACGCTCCAGTTTGCGCAGCGCCCTCGGCGCTACAGGATATAAAAGCAGGAGAAATGGGCATAATTCACCCACTCCTCCTTTTTCCATTGGCTATTATATATTTTAATAAATGGAATGTCAACTGATTTTTGCAAAATGCAAGCTTTTTTACAACGAATAGACATTTTACGAAACAGTGGTGATTAAAACGGGGTGTACCCTGCCGGTCGCAAGGGAATTCTGTAATTCAAGCGTCATTTTAACCACTAAAAAAAGCACCCGATCGGGTGCTTTTTTTGATGCCTTTATGATTCTGCACGATCCCATTCCGTCAACAGCTCGATGGACTGAATTTTGCCGTGAAACGGCTCCAAGCGGTTATAATTGCCGTTGACCCCTGCGGGGATCTTGGTGCGGTCCACATAGAACTCCACCACATCCTTATTTTTCTTGGCATACTGGTGCTTTTTGTCCGTATGGCGGTTGGATTTGGTATCACACAAAATGATCTTAAAGGTTTTGCCGGTATCCAGGGTGACCTTATATTTGGTGCCTTTGGTGGTGCCGTAAAAAGTGCCCAGGGCGGCGCAATAATATTCCCCTACCATACGAATACCGGTGGTCTCGTCGGTAGTGGTCTTGTAGGTCACGCCCCGGTAGGTGCCGGAATTCAGCACCGCATAAGCAGGTGAAGTTTTATCCGTCACCGCGTCATAATAAGCGTAGGTTTTGCAAGCACCGGAGACTTTCGGCAGCTTCATGGTCTTGGCAGTTTTCACCGTTACCGGGTGGGAAAAGCGACTTTTGGTCTTGGTTTCCCTGTTTTCCACCACGCCGCGAATCTTGTAAGAATACACGGTCTTGGGCGACACATCTATATCGGTAAAAGTGCGCTTTTTGCCGCTGATTTTGGCGATTTTTTCGTACTTGCCGTTCTTCTCTGCACGGTACAGTTCGTAGTAGGCAGGAGAATGCTTGGTGCTCCATTTCAGGGTCACCTCTGTGGCGCCTGAAACAGACAGCTCCATTTTACTGGCAGAAGGTCGGGTGTAAAAATCCGTCTCCCCCACGGTGCTCTCCTGGAGAACGTCGCTGCCGGGCACAGTGATCTTGAATTTATAGAACATGGCCGGGGTCAGGTCCGTCAATTCCACCGTATTTACCCGCACCTGCGTACGCAGGCTCCAGCTTTTGAGAATGTAATCATACTGGTACACATTGTAGATGGCAAAGGGACTGCCGCTGTCCCAGGACAGGGTGGCGTGCTCGCCGGTCAGGTCGGTGACCTTGATTTTGGCGTGCACCGCGTTCGTCTGCAGCTCGGTATTCATAATGTTCACCGGCAAGGCAGGACCGGGCGCAATCTGGGTCTGGGCCGTAGCGGCGGCAACAGGCGAAGCCAGTGCCGGCGCGGTGCTGCACAGGATCAGGCAAGCGCTAACGGCAGCCGCAGCTAATTTCTTTTTTTGAATAGAAATAAAAGTTCCCCCTTTGAGCGATTACTCAAACGGATAACATTATACGCCATTTGAGGAAAAAATGCAAGTTTGGCAAAATCGGAACACGCTTTGATCACAAAATCCCTCAGTCAGCTACGCTGACAGCTCCCTTTACAAGGGAGCCGATATTCAAAAAAATGAGCCTTTCTTGTAGAGCGAGAGAAACCGCAGTAGGCGGCGGAGGGATTAAAAACAAAACAGCTCCCCTTGCACACAAGAGGAGCCGAAAAGCCGTGATATTATTTACCAAAGAAGAACACAGAGGAAGCGATCAAATACTGTCCGGCGTAGTAGGTAAAATGGTTCAGGAACAGCCAAATGCTGCCGTCAAACCCGCGACCGAAATAGGTATTGCTGAGAATCGCGTCCGAAATGGTAAAGAGCGTTGCACCGATAGCCATAAGAATCATGGACTTTTCGCCGGTGGTAAAAGCGGCGAAAATAGCGGTGGCATTGGTCATTACCAAAAAGCATACATAAAAGAATACAATGCGGCGATACTTGCCAAAATGCACCCGCATTATATTGGCTGTGGCAATCTGAGCCACGCCGACGGCAACGGCAATACCGGCGCTGATCAGAACCTTCCACCAATCCAGCTTGGTAAAATGGATCATGGCCGCGGTATAAAACACATGACCGATCAGAAAGAAGATAAAGCCGCCTTTTAGATAATTATTGGCGTCCTTTTTGTAAACCCCTTTCAAATCCAACAGAATGTCGCCCACAAGTCCCAAGGCACCGCCCATGATGATCAGCGAGCCGTACTGGGCAGCATTGGTGTAATTCTCGATCACAGCGAACACCGCCGACAGCATAAAGAACAGACTGGACACGGATTTGAAAATCAGGTTTCGAACAGAGTTCCCCCCGGAGCGGACAAAGACGAAGGCCAATGAAACGGCTACGCCGATGCCCATAGCAATGTAATAAGTCATTATGAATCCCCCTTATTGATTTGACAACTTACGCATTTGCTTGGCTTTCCTCCAGTATAGCACAATTAGGGGTAGGTCTGCAAGTAGCCAGGCCACAGGACCGGCAAAACAGACAGCTTTGAACCCAAACAGCGGTGTGAAAAGATACGAAACGGCGATTCTGCCTATTAACTCTCCGGCGCCTGCCACTGCATTTGCGTAGGTACAGCCCAGCCCTTGCAGGGTATTACGCAACACAAACAGTACGCTTACCAAACTGTAACACAGGGAGATGGCAAACAGGTATTCTTTTGCAGCGTACACAATTTGGCTGTTATAATCCGTCATAAACAGACCCACGATCTGCTCTCCGCCGAAAAAGAGTACCAGGGAGCAGAGAACAGACAACCCCAGATCCACCACAAATACCTTGCGCACGGTGGTGAGAATTCGCCGATACTGCCCGGCGCCGTAATTCTGGGCCACAAAGGTAGACGCGGCCACCGCCAGATTGCTCATAGGAATATTGGTAATGCTCTCCGCCCGACCGGCGGCAGTAAAAGCCGCCACCACATCGGCGCCAAAGCCGTTCACGGCGCTTTGCAAAATCATAGAGCCGATGCTGGTAATGGTAAACTGCAAGGACACCGGAATGCCCAGCGCCAGCTGGCGGCGGGTACGCTTAGCGGTAGGTACCAGCATACGCGCTTTCAGCTGCAAAACCGGTATGCCCCGGAACACATAAATCCCGGCAGACACAGCTGCCACGATTTGAGAGATCAAAGTTGCCCAAGCGGCGCCTGCCACGCCCCAACCGAAATGCGCCACAAAAAGCAGGTCCAGCACCAAATTAACAGCCACGCTGATCAGCAAAAACAGCAGGGGCTTTTTGCTGTCCCCAACGCTGCGGGCAATACCGGTAAACACATTGTAAAGCAGCTGTGCCGGCACACCCAGATACATAATTGCCGCGTACTGCACAGACAAGTCATAGATCTCTTTCGGGGTATGGATCCACCTCAGCATCGGGTGCAGAACCAGCAGCGCCAGTGCGGAAAACAGAACACCTGTAATCAGCGACAAACCGATACCGTTACCGGCCTGGCGATTGGTTTCCTCTTGATCCCCGGCACCAAAGCACTGGGCCACCGGTATGGTAAAGCCGGCGGTAAGTCCGAATGCAGCGCCGATGGCAAAACTACTGATGGGCGCAATATTGCCTACGGCGGCCAGCGCGTTTGTAGACACATAGCGACCGACAATAATATTATCCACCATATTGTAAGTGTATTGTAAAAGGGAGCTGAGCATAATCGGCAGCGAAAACAGGACGATCTGTTTCATCGGTCTGCCGTGTATAAAATCAGTGGTCATCTTCTACCTCAAAAAATTGGCGATAAGCCGTAGGCAGCGCATAGTCCCGCCGCACTTCTTCCAGCGGCACCCAGGTGTAACTTCCGGCGGCCTCCCGCACGGTCATATAATAGCAGCGCATATCCCAGTGAATATGCGTGAAAACATGGTTTGCATGCACAATCTTTTGCAATTCCAGCGGCTCCAAACCAACATTTTGCAAGTAAGCAATGGCGGACCCCTCGTTCAAAAAATCGTCTGTATCGGGCAACTGCCACAGACCGGACAGCAGCCCCTTATCGCCTCGTTTGGAAAGGGCCACTCTGTCTCCGCAGGTCAAAAAAAACACCGTACGGTTTTGGTGCCGCTTTGCCCGCTTAGGCAACTTTACCGGAAAATCCGTCTGGCTACCGGCAGTATTGGCGGCACACACATCGCCTAAGGGACAAACCGAACACTTCGGCGATTTTGGCGTACAGACGCAGGCGCCCAATTCCATCAGCGCTTGCGTGAAAGTGCCACAAGCCCCTGCCGGGTACACCTGCTCCAGATCTGCTTTGATCCGGGCTTTTGTGGTCTGCAAGTCAATAGGAGCCGCATTTTCCGTAAAACGGGTAATCACCCGCAGCACATTGCCGTCTACCGCCGCCACCGGGCAATCAAAACAGATGGACGCCACCGCTCCGGCGGTATACGGCCCGATCCCCGGCAGCGCCAACCAGCCGTCATAATCCGTAGGGAATTCACCGTGCAGGTCATTGACGATCACCCGGGCGCACTTTTGCAGATTACGGGCGCGATTATAATACCCTAGACCTTCCCACAATTTGAGCAGCTTGTCTTCCTTTGCGGCAGCCAAATCCTCCACCGTGGGCAAAGCGGCAAGAAAGCGCAAATAATAGTTCCAAACCGCCTCTACCCGGGTTTGTTGCAGCATAATTTCTGACAACCACACATGGTACGGCCGGCGGTCCTGCCGCCAAGGCAGCGGGCGGGCGTTCTGAGCAAACCAGGGCAGCAGCCGGGTAGGCAATATAGATAATGGGTTCTGCAAGCAGACACCCCCTTTTCTGATCTTTGCAAGTAGTATAGCACACCCCCGACCTTACGGCAAGGCAAAAAAGCAACTTGTACCACTTGGAAATTGCAGCCGTTTATGGTATAGTGAAAGTAGAAAGGCAGGTAACCGGGATGGCTAAGCGGATCGGCAGCGTAGATATACTCAAGGCACTGGGCATTTGCTCAGTGATCCTGTACCATACGGAGGCACTGCCAACCGTGGTGAACGGCTGGATTGGATCCTACTTTATGCCGCTGTTTTTCTTTGCCTCCGGGCTGACTTTCAGCGCCAAGCAGCCTAAATTCGGTGCTTTTCTAAAGAAGAAATGCATCTATCTGCTTCTGCCCTATTTGCTGTATTTGGTGTGCTGTGCTGTAGTAGGCGTGGCCAAACAAGTGATAAAAGGCGTTGCATTTCCGGTCAAATCGTTCTTGCTGGGCGCTGTCAGCGGACTGCCGAATATGAATGAATATACCGGCAGAGCGTGGTTTATCTACTGCTTTTTTGTAGCGGAGATACTGTTTTACTTCTTGCTGAAATGGACAAAAGGCAAGCGCATGCCGCTGTTTCTGACAGCGCTGATTTCCCTGCTTGCCGGATATGCCTATGCGCACTTTTTCCGTGACTCCGCCGCGATGTTTTGGCGCTACACAGACGGCATGGTGGCTGTGTTCTTTATGGCCGTTGGGTATTTGCTGCGAGAAAGTGTGTTAAAATTAAAAGCACCCGGTTTACTATTCATAGTGCCATCCGTTGGTTTTGCGTTGCTCAATCTGCACATCAACGGTCACGGGCTGGTGATGGCATATTCTTACTATGGCGAGCTGGTGCCCATGGTGGTGAGTGCGCTTAGCGGCTGTCTGTTCTTTGCGGCATTGTCAAACTGCCTGCAAAGCCGCTATTTGGAGTATTTGGGGCGGAACACACTGTTTATTTATCTTTTTCACTTCTTCCTCTGGGCATACCCCCTGCCCCGTTTGCTGGGCAAAGTGATGACCGTGGGCACCACGGCATATAATTGGCTGTACGCCTTGCTGCTCTTTGCGGAGGTGCTGGTGGTCTTTAGCCTTTTGATTCCTGTTTATAATCGGATCATGCAGCCCTTGCAGCGCCGCCTGTTAGGCAAAAAGAATGAAAAATAGCGCAAATTCTCTATTGACACGCCCAGCCAATTCTGCTACACTATGAGTGTTGATATTCCTCAATAGCTCAGTTGGTAGAGCATGCGGCTGTTAACCGCAGGGTCGTTGGTTCGAGCCCAACAGGGGGAGCCAAAGAAAGACGGAAAGCGAATAGCTTTCCGTCTTTCTTCATGTCTTCGTGTACGAGAACCGACAACTATGGTCGGGGTGCGGTTGGGCTGTGTAAAAACCTTAAATACAACGGGGCTGTGCCGACCGGCTTTAAGCGGTATACGCGTTTAACGGCCCCATGATCAATCGACAGGAAATCCCGCAGCACTTAATGTTATCCCGTTTGGGTGTTAGGTTGCTTTTGTCACAGGCACATGGTATAGTAAGGAGGGTTCGCTGTATCCCCAAAGGAGGGATGCCCTTGAAACAACTGTATCGGTTCCTGAAAATGGCCTTTGTGTTCTTGATTCTGCTGTCCGTCCTGCTGGTGGCATGGTTCGCATGCCGTCCTTATACCGATAACTTGCAGCTGGACCGGGGCGAGGTGACCCCGCTGGAGCAGGAGTGGAGCGTATCCGCATCTGTGGACGGCCATACGGGGACCCTGCGCTGGACGCTTCCGGAATCCCTGCCGTCGGATATGGCGGTATGCCTGCGCTCGAATTATATGGCCGTCACCGTCTGCACATTTGAACAGTTTGAGGAAAGCTTCAGACTGGCAAGGGCTGCAGGCTTTAAT
>OGZW01000894.1_pt1 | contig 24155 bp, 19 predicted proteins | sample 1577001 | NCBI WGS metagenome assembly OGZW01 (sample SAMEA3541519, study PRJEB24748) | human gut metagenome | biome: human gut; feature: human-associated habitat; material: faeces | place: China | collected 2012 | reverse complement strand
CTTCGAATGCAGGAATTGAATTCTCTGGTGCATATTTCGTATATCCTCTGTGAGCGACATAACATATATTATTTTCATTTGCTGAAACATTTATATTTAATTGCATGATCATACATATCATCATGCAAAATACTGTGAGGTACTTTATTGTTTTCATAAAAATTATTCTCCTTTGTTAGATATCCACAGTCAAATTGACTGTGGATATCTCTGGTGCTCTATTTTCGTGAACTACTCGGCAAATAGTCCTTATTTGATTGTTACAGTGCATACAAACTTCTTTTTGCCTACCATAACTGTGATCTTTGCTTTCCCTTTCTTTACAGCTGTGATTTTTCCTCTTGATGTCACTTTTACGATCTTTTTGTTAGAAGTCTTATATATCGCTTTGTAAGTGCATGTGATCGGATTGATCACTGGTTTCAACTGATAAGATTTTTTCGCATTTAATGTTATTTTTTTCGGTACATTTTTAATGGATGTACAAGCAACCGCATTTTTCTGAACGGTTACATTGATCGTCTTTTTCAGTCCTGATACCAGTGTAATCGTGATCTTAGCTTTTCCAGTCTTATTTCCTGCTTTGATCGTACACGCTCCGTTTCTACTTCCGAAAACTTTTACAATCTTCTGATTGCTGCTTGTCCAAGATTTTACAGAATCTCCCGCTGCAAGTCCACTTACCACAAATTTCTTTGTTGCCTGTTTGCGTTTCAGCTTTAAGGATGATGCATTGGTTTTGATCGTAGCTTTCAGCTGATTGCCCACATTTCTGGTTTCTTCTTTTCCACAGATACTACAAATTCGTTTCTGTACCCCGCCAGTAAAGACACTTTGTGTTGTTACGGTCTGCCAATCACCAAACTTGTGTCCAGTGGCAGGAATCGTTTCTGTCTTTGTTTCTTTGCAATCTGCACAAGTGTATGTCTTAGAACCATCTTTTTCACAAGTAGCTTTCTCTTCACTGGTTACTTCCCAGTTATGATTGGCTTTTTCTGTCGCAGAACCTTTTTTGATCAGCTCGCCGCAGTCGGTACAGTAAGTATCTCCTGTGTAACCTTCTTCCGTACAGGTCGCTTTCTTTTCATTGCGGAGTTCTGTATGCTGATGCCATGTTGCTTTTAGTGCCTCTTCTTTGGTTTCTCCACAAGACTTACAAGTGTAGACTTTTAAGCCATCTTCGGTACAGGTTGCTTTTTTGGTTACCTTTCCTTCATCCCATGTGTGGTCTTTCTTTGGAATTACTTCTGTTTTCGTGTCACCACAAATGCTGCAGGTATAGGTTTTGCTTCCTTCTTCTTTGCAGGTAGCTTCTTTTGTAACCTTACCGTTATCCCACTGATGTTCTGTTTTTGGAATGGATTCTGTCTTTGTCTCTCCACAGTTCTTGCAGGTGTAGGTTTTTATTCCCTCTTTCTTGCAGGTCGCTGCTTCGGTCACTTTTCCATCATCCCAAGAATGTCCAGTGGCAGGAATCGTCTCTACATATGTTTTATTACAGTCTGCATCGGTACAATAATACGTCTTTTCTCCGTTTTCTGTACAAGTAGCTTTCTTTGTAATCGTACCCTGATCCCAATGGTGGGATGTAGCTGGAATCTTTTCTGTCTTTGTTTCGCCACATGTCTTACATGTATAAGTCTTAACGCCTTCCTCGGTTTCTGTTGCTTCTTTTGTAATCACTCCGTTATCCCATGTGTGACCAAGCTTTTTGATCACAGAACCTGTTTCTAGCTTTTCTCCGCAGTCCTTGCAGTAAGTATCTCCTGTATAGCCATCTTCGGTACAGGTAGCTTTCTTTGCGTTCCTTACTTCCTTGTGCTGATGTCCGGTTGCAGGAATGACTTCCGTTTTTGTCGTATTGCAGACAGTACAGGTATAAGTCTTTTCTCCATCTTCCGTGCAGGTAGCTTCTTTTGTAACCTTTCCGTTATCCCAGGAATGTTCTCCTAATGGATTACTTAATGTCACATCTTTTGTCTCTCCACAAACGCTGCACTTATAATGTTGGATTTCTCCAATGGTGCATGTAGCAGGTGTCGTTGAGATAAGTTTCCATGTATGATCGACCTTATCAAGCACATCGACATCTCGATCTCCGCAGTTCTTGCAGATTCTGTGTCTTGCTCCGTATTTTTTGCACGTTGGAGCCTGATCAAGAACCCATTCGCCGTAATCATGTTCTTTCTCTACCAGTTTTGGGATTACGGTTCCTGTTTCCAGTTTCTTACCACAATCTTTGCAGTAAGTATCTCCGGTGTACCCATTTTCCTTATATGTTGCATCCTTTTGATTCCGTACTTCTGTGTGGATATGACCAGTCGCAGGTGTCTGTCGTCTGGATGTTGTAAGTCCACAGTTTTTACATACATAATAGCTAACACCTTTTTCTGTGCAAGTAGGAGCTTTTACTACATGCTCTTCATAGTCATGTTTTGTTTTTGGGATCTCTTCGGTCTTTGTTCCACCACAGCGACTACATGTATAAGTCTTAACTCCTGTTTCGGAACAGGTTGCTTCTTTTGTAATCTTCCCTTCATCCCATGTATGACCAAGTGCGGGTTTGGTTTCTACCTGTTTCTTCTTTCTACAATTACTTCTGGTACATGTATATGTTGTAATTTCTGGATTATCACAGGATTGTTCCTGTGTGATCTTGCCTTCATCCCATGCATGTCCTAAAGCTGGGGATGATTCTACATCGTATTCATATAGGCAGCCAGGGTTTGTACATTCATAATGTATTGTAGCAGGTGTTGTACATTGAGCAGATTTTCCTCCATTCTCTCGAAGATTGTGATTTCCTTTACATACAGAATGTTCTTTCAAATAGTCATCCTCTGAGATATTTTTGTAGGTATCTTCAATTGTAGTATCATCTGGAGTATAAAGACTGAATAAATATTTTTGACCCGGCAGCAGTTCTTTCCCAGGTTCTCCATCCTCTTTAAAATATGCATTTGTAGGATCTGTATAATAGTATGTTCCATCAATCTCGACCAGATTCCAAGCATGTCGAATTCTATTACTGTTTGTTATGCCATCTTCAAACAAAGCATTTAAACCTACAGCATTTGCCATATAATAAAAAGTCCCTGCATACCCATCACAAACTGCCAATCCATCTAAAACGGCTCCGGTTAAATCGTGTTGGTATTTTGTTTCGTTATCTTCATCATATCGCACATTTGAAACAATCCAGTTTGTAACTGCTTTAAATTTATCATAATCCGATTTCCCATCAAGATTCAATGATTTAATAACTTCATCTAATTTTTTTGTCGCTTCTTGATATCTATCCCGTCTATCTCCATATCCGCCACTTCCAGAATAGTATCCTTTATATTCACCATCTGAATATTTTATCCCATCTGAACGATTCTCTGCCAGCAGATTGCCTCCTCCAACAGTAAATGCAGACATTGTATGCCCTTCATTTGGCTTCCCTGTATCTTTATAAATTTCATTATGAATATCTTTATCACATTTTCCATTCTCAATATCTTCAATCGTATGATCCGATTTTATTTCAACTGGAATATCAAGATCATACCTTGCATATTTATTTTCAAGAAAGATTCTTTTTGCCATAGAAGCAATTTCTTTAACCATTTGATCATATGATGTGTATACATAGGTTTTATCCGTTACACACTCGATATTTCCATGCTGATCTTCCCTATAATAAAAACCATCTACGCTAGAATCAGCCAATTTAGTCCACGTTCTATCCGACTCTTCTGCATGAACATGAACTTCTGTGTTCGGCAACACACCAGTCGTTACCGTAGCCATAGATAACGCAACAGCCATCGCAGCTGCTGCCACTCGTTTTCCTTTTTTTACCTTACTCATAATCTACCTCCAATTTTACTTACCCTCTAGTTTTTTGCTGCTCAACATACCATTTGATCGTATCCAGACTAATAAAATCTTCTGTGCTAACAAAATAAGATCTAGTCCAAAGAGAACTCATTTTTGATAGTTCTTTAAATTCCTTTCTTAATATTTTTGATGTGTACTCTCTGATGCTCCCCATGATCCTTGTTATTGTTGTCTGTGGATATGCTCTTACATATAAATATACATGATCCACATCACATTTCATCTCAAGAATCTCGATCTGATCCTTTTCACACTGTTCCTTTGTCAATTCTTTCATTCGTTCTTCTACCCCATGGATCAGAAATATCTTTCTTCGATACTTTGGGCAAAAAACGAAATGATACTTGATCAGTGATGTTGTTGTTTTTGTAACTTTATATTCTCTTTTCATACTCTTATTATAGCACAAGTATGTAGCTGTTTGCAAGTTATACAGCTACAATATATAAAAATATTAAAAAAAATCCTCCAGGTCAAAAGACACTGGAGGACAAATTGGAAACTGCTTCTAACAATAGGATATTAAAATGACTATTCTAAATTGTAATTGTCTAATACCTAAAATATAGACGAACTTATTTTATAAATTTAATTTATTAGCTATATCTAACTTAGAATAGCCCATTATTAATAGCATTTGGTCTAAAGAAAATGATATTTCCTTCATTGCCATTGGTACAAGCTCTTTTTCTGCAATTTCTTCATAATCATTATAAAGTGCATGTAAGTCAAAAATAACATCACTAATTATAGAAATATTAAGCATTTCATCTTTTGAGTTTATATTTAATTCTAAATTTAATAATAATGTTGTATCATTATCATTAATTGGTTCTCGTATTTTAGATCTACTATCAATTTGCATTTCAAATTTTTCTTTCACATCATCATCTATAGATATTTGGATATCTGATATTTTGTGACTTAAAATTTCAATTTCTTTATTCTGCATGGCAAAACTGCTCCTTTTCTTTTTTCCATGAAATATCTTTTTTATATTTTTTTTGAGTTTGTTGTTTCGATAATTTAAAATATGCACCTACACATTTTTTTGGGAAATACATAATTAATTGTTCTGTATTTTTTTTCGGATTTAATGATTCTTCTATTACATTAGCCACATATTGGTTTAAAGATATATCCTTTTGTGCAGCGACTAAAGCAATTTGTTTATGGACTTCTGGTGAAATTCGAATATTAAAAGATCCTTTAAATTCCTTTTCTGGTATTTTCCCTATTTTTTCACATAATTCAAGATAATTATCAATACTATTGTGAAACATTTTTTCTAACTCCTTAATTGATGTTCCATGGAAATTCAAAGAATCTGTAATTCCAAAAACTTCACCTACCAGTATATTATCGTCGGCATCATATTTCACAGAAGCATGATATCCTTTATACTCTAACATTGAATTCATATTTATCACCTTTTCTCCAATTCACCAATATCTTGCAAAAATTTTATTACTTTTTCTATTTGATATTTATACAGTTCATTCCCGGGATGAGGTTGATCAAACTGTAAAATTCTTTTCGTTTCTGTATGTACATAACCTATCCCAGAGCCTCTGCCTCCAGAAAATTTCTCACAACAGCATTTTCTCATTAATTGATCCAATTCTCTTGTTGTAAAATTTTTTGGATATGGTTTTCTAGATATTTTTTCTAATAAAACTGCTTTCTTGGGCATTAACCTGTTCACCACCTACCATATTTATTATATGCAACTATTTTTTAGTTACTATTATTTTAGCAATATTTTTTTCTATATTCAAGAAAAATGATATTATTTTTTTATTTTATATCAAAAAAATGTCATTTATAATTATCACTTTTTAACTTTATCTTTAAACCACCTATTTTTTAGCTAAATAATAAATACAATTTTATATATAACAAAACCCACCTATATAATATAACACAGGTGGGTTTCTTACTCTTTCTTCCTAACAAATATAAAGAGAATGCTATACTATTTAATATTCTTCTTTATTTTTCGGCTTATTATTTATCTTTTAGAAAATAAATCGAATATATTTTATTCATCCATCATGCGATTAATATTAAACACAGGGAGTACAACGGTTTCTGTTTCTGGCTGTGCAGTCTAAAAGTGAAATATCCTGTAATACCGAGTTGACCGCAGATTCTTTACGAGGCAAGTTACACCTCGATGGAAATACACGTTTCCCTGTTACAGGAGTTACTTTTCATTTATGCAGACTTCTTCGCAGAAGCATGCACATATTTTGACTTTCCAAACAATATCCGATATTTCAACCGAGTATCTTTTCTGTAATGATGTCTTACCTTTCATTTATGAAAACGAGCTGTTTACAACACTCTGTTTGCTATTTCAATCAATCGTTCTTCTCGATTGCTTCTGCTTTGTTGCTGCTGAATCAACTTATACAATCTGCCTTTTTCCACAATAATCTTTTCTTTGTATATCTCTTTTTCTCCTTCAATAATGCAGTATTTATAGCTCTCTTCTGTATGTTCACCATCTCTTTTTAGTTGATGATTGGTTAAATAAAAAACTGCATCTAGAAATCCATCCTTCTGTTTGATTTTGTGATAATAGTTCATTCCTATATCTTCTAATTGAAAATTCTTTCCTTTTTCAAGAATCGCTTTCTCCACATTACTGTCTTTTCGGATCAATTGTCCGAATATTCGATATGATTTTTCGGCATACAGCAACATATATGAAAGATTATTATAATTTGTATGATAATATCTCCATCCTTCATTATTTTTCCAATTTTATGTCCTGACTTTCAAGTTTTTACTTTGAAACTTTTAGAACCATAGCCGCTATAATTGCTTTGTTCTGAAATATTTAAACAGATATAAAGCATAACAAAAAAGAGTAGATTTATTCATCTGCTCTTCTTTGTTATGCCTTATGAAAATTATAGTATTAAAGCTCCTATAAATGATTAAAAATTCCTTATTTAGATTACAATTTTTCCCTTTTTCAAATTTGGTGTAAAATTTCAGATTTTTATTATAAAATGTATTACACACTAAATATATTTATGTCAAGGTTTTCAAATATATTAGAAAAAAAAGAACAGATAAATTTTTTATCTACTCTTCTTATGACTCATTATAAAATTTTATAGTATTAAGCTCCTTTTTCTAAAATGGTGTAAAAAAGGTGTATTTTTTATTTTTGTTATAACTCAAATCACGTATTTAAGCGGTTTGTAGCACATATATTATTAATGTATACCAATTTCGGTACAATAAGTATCATTCTCTACCATCTTTTTTATTCCACGAACTTGTCCTTCAATACGGCTTAGACGATTAATAAGATCTTTATATTCTTTGTCTGAACGTTCTTTTGTCTTGTGATGACAACAACATTCTTTTTTTTCTTCCATGTGATTTCCTCCTTTACGTTTGATATTATATACCCTGTTAGGGTATATTTCAAGATGTTTATTTGAGAAAATGTTGCAGTTATATAGACAATCTTGTTTTATATAACTTATAAAATGAATCAATTTTTCTAATATCATTGATAAAATCCCTAAAATAGCATATAATAATTTTAGGTACTAACTATTAAAATAGGAGGTGATACTATGATTACAACAACAGCAACTGATATTCAAAATAACTTTGGTAAATATTTAAAAGCTGTCCAAGAAGGTAATGAAATTATTATTTTAAAGAAAGGAAAAGAAGTCGCCAGATTAATTTCAAAAGACACAGGTATTTCTTTCTTGACTGATTCTTTAACTGGAATTCTAAAAAAAGATTATAACGAAAAGGATATCCGCACAGAAAGGATTGCAGAAAAATATGAAAATATTGATTGATACAAATGTAATTCTTGATGTATTATGTGACAGAACTGATTTTGTAGAAAGCTCTTCAAAAATCTGGAAGTTATGTGAAGTAGAAAAAATTGATGGATATATTTCAGCATTGTCTATTCCAAATATTGTTTATATTTTGAGAAAAGAATTAACACCAGAAAAAACTCAGCAAATTATTGAACAGCTGTTTATGATTTTTCATATTGCTGATCTAAAGTCTTCTGATATAAGAAAAGCGGCGAATATGAAAACTTCTGATTATGAAGATGCGATTCAAATGGTATGCGCACAGCGAATGAAAGTAGATTTTATTGTAACTCGTAATATCAAGGATTTTATCGAAAGTAAAGTACCTGCTATGAAACCTGATGAATTATTAGAACGGATATGATATAAAGGAAGGAGGCATTCCACAAATGTGGTGCCTCCTTTTCATTTGACAATTAATCTTCTTTTTCAACCTTACGGTTTTCTCTATTAGCAATCTCTTCTTTGATTGCAGCTAAGAAGTCATCTAACTTCATCTGTCCTTCATCACCTTTGAATCGGCTTCTTACTGATACAGCTTCGTTTTCTTCTTCTTTTCCACCAACAACTAACATATATGGAATCTTCTGAAGCTGCGCTTCACGGATCTTGTATCCCATTTTCTCAGCTCTTGTATCGATGTCTGCACGGATTCCTGCTGCCTTTAATGTATCAAGTACTTTATTAGCATAATCTAAATGCTTATCAGAGATAGGAATCACTTCAACCTGTACTGGCGCTAACCATGTAGGGAAAGCACCTGCAAAATGCTCAATCAAAATACCGATAAAACGCTCGATAGATCCAAATGCAACACGGTGGATCATGATTGGACGATGTTTCTCTCCATCTGCTCCTGTGTAGTGAAGGTCAAAACGTAATGGGAGCTGGAAGTCAAGCTGGATCGTTCCACACTGCCATGTTCTTCCGATAGAATCCTCTAAGTGGAAATCAATCTTAGGTCCGTAGAATGCTCCGTCTCCTTCATTTACCACATAATCAAGCCCAAGATCATCTAAAGCTGCACGAAGAGAATCTGTTGCAAGTTCCCAATCTTCGTCACTTCCCATGCTGTCATCTGGACGAGTAGAAAGTTCTACATGATACTTAAATCCAAATAAATTGTAAACCTGATCGATCAATCCTGCAACACCTTTGATCTCATCTTTGATCTGATCTGGTGTCATAAAGATATGTGCATCATCCTGTGTAAAGCAACGAACACGCATTAATCCATGTAACTGACCAGATTTTTCATGACGATGTACTAAACCTAATTCTCCCATTCTTAATGGAAGATCTCTATATGAACGTGGTTCAGAATCATAAACAAGAACTCCACCTGGGCAGTTCATAGGTTTGATTGCAAAATCCTGATCATCAATAACTGTTGTATACATATTTTCTTTGTAATGATCCCAATGTCCTGATGTTTCCCATAAATGACGACTTAACATGATAGGTGTTGAGATTTCAACGTATCCTGCTTTCTGATGAATTTCACGCCAGTAGTCTAATAATGTGTTTTTAAGAACCATACCTTTTGGAAGGAAGAATGGGAATCCAGGTCCTTCTTCTCTCATCATAAACAGACCAAGTTCTTTTCCAAGTTTACGATGGTCACGCTTTCTAGCCTCTTCCATCATTGTAAGATATGCATCTAATTCTGCTTTCTTTGTAAATGCAGTACCATAGATTCTTGTAAGCATCTGATTATGCTCATCTCCACGCCAGTAAGCACCTGCAATACTTGTAAGTTTGAATGCTTTCACTGGTTTTGTAGTCATTAAGTGAGGTCCTGCACAAAGATCAACAAATTCACCCTGCTGATAGAAGCTGATCACAGAATCTTCTGGAAGATCTTCAATCAATTCTACTTTGTAAGGTTCGTTTCTTTCTTTCATAAATGCAATCGCTTCATCTCTAGGTTTTGTAAAGCTTGTGATTTCAAGATTTTCTTTGACGATCTTCTTCATTTCTTTTTCAATCTTCTCAAGGTCTTCCTGTGTAAATGGAGTATCTTTCTCCATATCATAGTAGAAACCATTGTCGATAGAAGGTCCGATCGCAAGTTTTGTTTCTGGATATAAACGTTTTACTGCCTGAGCTAAAATATGGGATGCTGTATGACGGAATGCGTGTTTTCCTTCATCAGAATCAAATGTTAAGATATTTAATTCGCAGTCTTTGTCAATGACAGTTCTAAGGTCAACAACTTCTCCATCAACCTCACCCGCACAGGCAACTCTTGCTAGTCCTTCACTGATATCTTTTGCAATATCAATGACAGACATATTGTTTTCATACTCTTTTACAGATCCATCTTTTAATGTAATCTTCATCTTCTTATTCATCCTTTCTTGATATATAACGTTTTATTTATCCTGTCACAATTCTCTATAGATTTCTTCTATAATAAATCTATAACAGAAATAAAAAATCCCATGGACTAATAAAAATCCATGGGACGAGTTATCGCGGTTCCACCCTGGTTATCTGTTTCATATCCTTTGATCATAAACTCCAGAAACAGATCACTTAATCGACGATTAACGGTGTCAGCCGGGCTGGTTTACAGCCACTCCGAGGTGGTCTTCCTTTGTTTGTCTGCTTAGGATACTTTCAGCAAATGTATCCCTCTCTGGAAGCTTTCCACAAAGTACTCTTCTCATCAACGTTTTCTTCTTTTTGATTTCTTGTAAATTATAGCATTGTGATTCTATAAAATCAATACAAAAATAGAAAATTATAAACGATTCATTAATAAATAAGCATTCTTTACAACTGCTGCCGCCCATTCTCCACCAACACAGTAATGTTTGTTCACTGCTGCCGCAGAAGTTCCAACATAGTAACTTCCACCTGGTGTCAGGTATTTTTCATGTAAAGTTTCTGCAGTTGCTAAAAGTCCTGCTTCTTTCGTTGATTTGTTAATTCCTTTTGCATGATCCGATGTTACACCATATCCAGTCAGATTATTATCTTCCCTCGCACGGCGACTCGTGCCCCATGCACTTTCATGTGCAGCGATTCCCATCAAAAAGACTGCATTCACATGATATTTTTCTTCCGCCTTGACATAAGCTTTCGCATCATCATACAAAGCAGTTCCTTCCAAGATATGTTTGGCGTCTGAAACTGTGATATGACTTAGAGCATTGACATCATTTGGATTAAAATATCTTGTCTGTTCCTCTTTTTTGATTTCTCCTTTGAACTTCTTGATCTGCTTCTTGATCGTCTGGACCTTTTCTTCCATTGGTTTGATCGGAAGTATCTGTTCGTTCTTTAAATACTGATCAAGCTGAATTGTTTCATTCTTATCAAGCAAAGTCTCAAAGTCCGGATGATTGATTCCAAAAACATATTTGCTTGCGATCGTTCTCAGATTCTCATCTCCAAATAAATCTGCAAGCTCATATAAATCTTCTCTTAACTGCTCATCTTTTTTAGAAATCTTCATAGAAGGAGTGATCTCCTGCCCATATAAAGCAATCTCAGCCTTGGAATTTGCTGTATACTTTTTATAAAATTTATTTATAGATCGTGCTTTTTGCTGTTCCAGGCGAATCTCTTCCTGAATCTTTGCTTTTTGTTTTTTAAGCTGCTTCACTTTCACCTGTTTATCCTTGATCCTTCCTTCGATCGTATCCGAAGAACTCTTACTGATCACTTGTGTTGGCATTGGAATGACTTTGTTTTCTTCCTTTTTCTTTGATTTTATATTCTTTGTCTTAGTATGTTTCTTGCTTGTTGTCTTTTTCTTCAGTTGTTCTTTACTTTGCGTTCTTTTTGTTTCTTGCACCGTTGCTGCTGTTTCGGTAGAAACTTCTGTTGTCACTGCCTGATCGGTCTGTGTATCATCTGCATAAACCGGTATTACAGAGATTGTCATAATCGCGCATACAAATGCTGTCATAATCTTACGTCTCATGATCGCTTCCTCCCTTTGTTTGAACATTGTTATGACATGATCATCTTTCTAATACTCAATTTTATCTGGTAATTTCTACCTTACTCCTTTTTGTATAAAAATTCAAGTACGCAGTGTTACGTACTTGTAAATTTTTTATTCTTTATGATGCAGGAAACAACCTTCCTCATGTGACTCGACCACTCCCACTGCCTGCAGATAGGAATAAATGATCGTTGTACCGACAAATTTCATTCCACGTTTCTTTAAATCCTTTGAAATCTGGTCGGATAATTCTGAAGATGTTTTTCCCGTCTCATGGATGATCTTATGATCTGTAAACTTCCATAAATATTCAGAAAAGGTTCCGTATTCTTCCTGGATTTTCATAAAAATAGTCGCATTTGATACGGCAGCAGATATTTTTCTTTGGTTTCTTATAATCCCTTTATTTTCTTTTAATTGCGCTTGTTTCTCCTCATCATATGCACTCACTTTATATACATCAAAATCATCAAACGCTTCTCTGAACGCTTCTCGTTTATTTAACACACACTCCCACGATAATCCTGCCTGAAACGATTCCAAGATCAGCATTTCAAACAATTTATGGTCGTCATAGACAGGCACTCCCCATTCTTTATCGTGATAATCAATATATATCGGATTCTTTGGATTAGCCCAACTGCATCTGTCTTTTCCATCGTTATATTTCATAAAAATGTCTTCCTCCATTATGTTTATTATAGTATAACTGACATCTTTGTCAGATCATCTAAAATCCACATTCACAACCACAATCTCCGCTTTCGTTCCGACCCTCATATTCGGGCCAAATAAACCGACACCTGAAGTTACGATCTGATGTGCATTTCCAACCTTACGATATCCATACGGATTCTTCCAAAACAAATGAATTGTAATATTCCCAGGGAACAGCTGTCCATCATGCGTATGCCCGCAAAGATCAATGTCTACTCCTGCCTGATTTAACTCTTCCAACTGCCTTGGCTCATGATCCAGTACGATCACAGGCTTTTTAAGATCCATTCCATTTACCAGTTCTTTTGGAGTCTTACGTCTGCTGATCCCACGGCCTACTTTCTCAGCATCTGGTCTTCCATAGAGATAGAAGCTTTGATCAATACAGACAGATTCATCTCTTAATAACTTCATTCCTGCCCTTTTTACAAATTCATCCATTCTTGGATCGCTGACCTTTTTCTCCCGACTGCTGCCAAATGTAAATCCTGCAAGAATCTTTTCATCAATATCATGATTTCCATAAACTGCATAAACACCGTATTGACTCTTTAGCTGTCGAAATATCTTGACCAACTGATCTGGATCATCTAATGCATCATATTCATTATCAAAAATGTCTCCTGCAACCACGATCAGATCTGGACTTTGCTGATTTACTTTCATTACCATCTGTTTCATCTGAGAACATCCAATATTGTATCCAAGATGAAGATCTGCAAGTAAAATGATCTTTAGATTTTTATGATTTCCTGCTTTTTTATGTATCGTTACGTGGTAGCTTGTTGTCCTGATATTCCTTGCATTACACACTCCGTAAAAACTGGTTGATACGATCAAGATCATACAAATGCTTCCAACAATCCTAAAAACTTTTGGTGTCCGAAACTTTTTCTGATCTGCTTTTACAAAATAGATTAAGATTAGGCGGATCAGATCCGCAATAAGAATCGTAAGCGCCAAATACATCAAAACACCCAGCCAGTAATTACTGATCAGTTTCATAGCTCGCCGTATCGTTCCTTGTGGAAACAAAAATGCGATCAGAATACTGAATGCAAGAAATACATAGATCATGGCCAAAACTGCTTTGATCCATTTCTTTTTAAAATAAACATGACAAGTCTCTAACCATTTCAATATTCGGAATAAAAAATAGACATTTAACAGCAGATAAAGTGGTGCTAAATATATTGCGATCATCTTATTTTCTGCACCCTCTTTCTTACTATATTTTTATTGATTTTTTATCAAATTCATTGTAATCGGATAAACTGTCGCCTGGTTTGTCAATGGATCTCTATTCTGATAATCAAACAATAGGATGGTTTTTGTTTCTTTAAAATCTTCATTTACCGCATGATCGAATTGTTCCATATGGGAAAATTTCCGCATATTCTTTTGTCCAAAATATGCAAGTCGTTCATCTTTTAATAAAATCTCTTCGTTGATATAACGAAGCTCGTCCTTTTGTAATGTATAATCTCCTGCAAAATCCGGACGTTTCTTTACATTTTCACGAAGATATAAGTCATACGTTAACAACTCTTTATATAATACAAGATTCTCTTCTGCTGTAATGGTTTGTATAAATTCATATAAGATTTCAAATCGGGCAATCCGGCTGTGGCTGACCTTGTCATAACCTTTCTCCTCATAAAATCTGGCAAGTGTATCATATAAAGCAAATGCAGTGTCAAATTCTTTTTCCAACAACCGCAAGGTGTTCGAAAACTGGCTGCTATTATAATAAACTTCCACCATTTCTTCCACTTTCTTTAAAACCAGTACGTCTTCATAAGGCAGCCATTTTGTATAAAGGACTTCATAAGGCGGTGTATCTTTATAAACAAGCCCATAGTTCTCTTTTTGTTTTTCCATATAAGAACCTTTTAATACTTTTAAAAAGCCTAACTGTAATTGTTCTGGACGTACTTCATAGACATCCTGAAATGACTGTTTAAAACTTTCAAGATCTTCATAAGGCAGTCCTGCGATCAGATCCAAATGTTGATGTATATTATGTCCAGCATTGATCCTTGTTACGATATCTGCAACTTTCTTAAAATCCATTTTCCTGTGAATCTCAGTGATCGTATCGATGTTCGTTGACTGAACGCCAATCTCTAACTGAATCAGTCCCGGACGCATATCAGAGATCAATTCAATTTCATCATCCTTTAAGACATCTGCTGCCACTTCAAAATGGAAATTGGTAATGCCGTTATCATGTTCCTTTATATAACGCCAGATCTCCATTGCATGATCGTGTCGACAGTTAAAGGTACGGTCGACAAATTTGACCTGTGGCACTTTATGATCTAAGAAAAACTGTAATTCCTTTTTGACAAGAGAAATATCTCGGAAGCGCAGGCATTTATCGATCGAAGATAAACAATAACTACATGAAAATGGACAGCCCCTGCTTGATTCATAGTAAATGATCTTATGTTCAAAATCTTCAATATGTTCATACACAAATGGAACTTTACTTAAGTCCATCACTGGACGCCATGGTGTTTCTACGATCTCATCTTCATTTCTATAAGTTAGTCCAGGAATCTTGCTAAGATCATCTCTCTTTCCATGATAATGATCAAGCACTTCAAGGAATGTAACTTCTCCTTCCCCTTTCATCACACCCGTTACCTGTGGAAGTCGTCTTAAAACTTCTCTGGAATCATAGGAAACTTCTGGTCCTCCAAGCCAGATTGGAACATCCGGCAGTAGTTTATGGATTTCCCTGATCACACGTTCTATGTATTCAATATTCCAGATATAACAGGAAAAACAAAGGATATCTGGATGTTTCTGATACAGACTCATCAGGATATCATCCACCTGCTGATTGATCGTATATTCTGCAATCTCGACTTCATCGATATATGGCTTTGCGTAGGCACGAAGGCAGTAAACTGCAAGGTTTGAGTGAATGTATTTCGAATTGATCGCTGTTAATATTGTGTGTTTCTTTGTCATATTATTTATCTCGCACTTTCTTTATTTTATTTCATTCTGAATATCTTTTTATTTTGTCTTACTCTGAAAATAGATAAACGAATCCGCCGCATCAAGAATATCACTAAATTCATCTCTTGGTGCGATCTCAATATATTTCTTTAATAAATCTTTCTCTTCTTTTTTATATCTTCCATAAAAAATGTCAAACAGATTATGACCCCGCATATAGGTTTTGATCTCTTCCATATGTTCTTTCATATCTTGCGGCGATGTAAAATCACGTCCCATCATCTGTATCAAATGAACTCCACTTTTGATCCTATGCAGATATTCTCTCCATTTATCATATAAAATCTCATAAAAAGCATCTTCAGATTCTATAACTCCAAGTTTTGACATGATCTCTGGATTTAAAAAATAATTTTCAAAAGAATAATATTTTAAGATCAATACATTTTTCCTTGTCACTTTTGGTAAATGATCAACATCCACAAGATTTCTCTCATCATAATATTTACAAAGCTGTCTTCCAAGCATATCTCGATCCTTACCATCACTATCACGGATCATTAAAAAACGATCCTTCATATAAAGCTGATTTATATATTTTAAGTTGGCATACGTCTTGATATTGGTACAGCTGTTTGTTGTCAAGATCGCTACACGATTTAATCTGCCGTCTTCATCATAAATTTCAGAATAATAATGATTTAACAACAATGGCAAACGGTATTTATCTTGTTTTCCTTCTACGATAAAAACAAAATCAACATTCATAAGATCGGAAGCATTATATCCAAGATCGTCTAATACCGAACTAATGTTCGTCTTCTTCTTTGCAACAGAATATGAATCTTCATCCAATATGATCTGACATAATTGTCTACTGCTAAAATTGGCTAATAAATGTGGAGAATGTGTTGTAAAGATCACCTGATTCTTCTGTGCCAGACGATAAAGGATCTCACTGGCTGTCTTTTGCAGTTGTGGATGCAAAAACATCTCTGGTTCCTCTACCAGAATAATTGATGCAAGACTATTCTCATCCATTACATAAGCTTCCAGAAGAGAAAGCATATAAATACTTTTCATTCCACGCCCCAATCGTTCCACAGAAATTGAAATATCACGTTCTTTGTTATAAGCTTCTGCATTAACTTGAAGCATCTGATCAACATCATAATTCATAGAGAAAATGATGTCCTCAAATCCGCCGTTCTTATGGAAGCTCTCATTAATACGTTTCTCAAACTGATCAATGTTCATCTCATACAATTTATATTCAAATAACTTTGCAGCCTCAAATGCATTCAGTTCCTTCGGACTCTTCTGATCGATCAGACCGATACACTGAAAACAATGGGTACATGGTTTCACAGGATCAAACATACAGCAATTTGTACGCATGATCTTAAGCAAACTGTCTTCCTGTAACATAAAAAGATCATCCTGTATCTGTTTTAAATTACGGTTCGTTCCAATGAAATAAATAGTTGGGAAAATCTCCCGGATATACTTATTATGTTTCTTCTTACCATCGTAAAACCGCTGTTTGCCTTCTTTATTAGCAATAAACGTAAAGGTGATCTCTTCATTTTTGTAAGATGGAAGTTTACTCTCAAAATCCTTTTTCCAAAGATCGTATTTTTTATACTGGCTCACTATACCATTTTTATGAAAAATATGAAGATCTTCTTCTGTAACGGATAATATAAATCCAATCTCTATATTTTGCATTGTCTCGTTAAAATCATCCAATGAGATTTCATAAGATCCTTCGACTGCACGCAAGGCATGAAGGATGGATGATTTTCCTGTATTATTCTTTCCAACAAGAATCAGAGCATTCTGGATATCTGATATTTCCATATGCCGGATTGATTTAAAATTCTTAATTGATAAATATTTAATTTCCATAAGATGCTCCTTTCTTTTTTATCTTTATTATCTCATTTTTTATATTTAAAATCCAGTCACAAACAGACATATGTTAAGAAATGTTACGATCAGTGCAATCATAAAAAGTATGATCTTTAATCGTTTCGAATTCGCATATTTCCCCATGACTTTCTTTGAGGATGTCAGATAAATCTGAGTAAAGATCGTAATAGGAAGTTGAACTGCCAAAAACATCTGGGAATAGATCAATCCATCGAATGGAGATTTTATCAGTAAAATAATCAGTGTTGCCGGAATCATCGTAATAAGAACTCCTAATTTCGTATCTTTATGATGAATATCATAAGGATGATCAAAAATTCCAGAAAAAATCGTTCCACCGGCCATTCCTGCTGTAATACTTGATGAAATTCCAGCAAGTAATAATGCAAGTGCAAAAATAATTGATGCTGCATTTCCAAGAAGTGGTGTTAACATGGAACCTGCTAAATGAATATCATCAATAGAATGACCATTTCCTTGATACAGGATAGCTGCTGCCATTAAGATCATTGCACTGTTAATTGCCCATCCTATGATCATGGAAAATAAGGTATCTTTAAACTCGTATTTTAACTGCTGTTCTATCACATTTTCATCTTTTAGATTCCATTCTCTGCTCTGAATGATCTCTGAATGTAAAAACAGATTATGTGGCATCACGACTGCTCCTAGAACACTCATGACAACTGGAAGTGAACCTTTGGGAATTTCTGGCTTTACCCATCCGATCAGCGCCTGTTTCCATTCAATATCTGCAATACAGATTTCAAACAGAAAAGAGAATCCGATCAGTGATACAAATAAGATGATCAGTTTCTCGATTCTGCTGTATGCATTCGTAAACTGACAGATCAGTACGATCCCTAAAATGATAAATGTACCAATCTTTACTGGAATATGAAACAGCATTTCTAATGCCATTGCACCACCTAAAAGTTCTGCCATTGCGGTTGCAATTGATGCTGCAACTGCTGTTAATAAAATGATGTTCTTAAACCCTTTATTAATATACAGACTTGTTGCTTCTGATAAACATTTTCCTGTGACGATTCCTAGATGTGCTGCATTATGCTGTAAGATAATGAGCATGATCGTTGATAATGTGACCATCCATAACAATGTATATCCATATCCGGAACCTGCTGCGATATTACTTGCCCAGTTACCGGGATCTATAAAACCTACAGTGACTAATAAACCTGGGCCGATATACCTTAAGAAGTTCATTGTTTCTTTTGTTGATGATTTAAAAAATTGCATCATACACGAAATGTTCCTTTCTTTTTATTTTCGTTCTAGTTAGTCTTGACTAACTATTATTATACATAGAAGGGGAAAGTTTGCAAGCTTTGTGAAAAATTGATAGAATAAGTCATGTATTATTTTCATTTACTACTACTGAATAGCCGTAAATGGTATGCTAAATAAATAAGAAACAGGTGAATTTTATGAAATCATTACCATATTATGACGATCTGACTGCAAGACAGACGATCAAATTACGTGAACTTATTAAAACACTCCCGCCTTTTGCGAAAGAATTCTTCCGTGCAATTGATTCTACCACACAAGTAAGAACTCGAATTGCTTATGCATATGATCTGAGAGTGTTCTTTCATTTTCTAATCGATGAAAATCCTGCTTACCGTAATTACTCTGTACTGGATTTTAAAGTAAGTGATCTTGATAAAATTGAATCCGTTGATCTGGAAGAATATATGGAATATTTAAAGGTTTACATTTCGGAAGAACAACATAAACATATGCAGAATACTGAACAAGGTGTTTTTCGTAAGATGTCTGCACTCCGTTCTTTTTACGGATATTTTTATAAACGACAGCTGATCGAGAAAAATCCAACATTGCTTGTCGATATGCCAAAGATCCGTGAGAAGGAAATTATCCGTTTAGAAGCCGATGAAGTTGCTTCTTTGCTTGATTTTGTAGAACACGGTGGTGACCATTTAACTGGGCAGAAACGTGCTTATTATGAAAAGACAAAAGAACGTGATCTTGCGATCATTACACTTCTTCTTGGGACTGGAATCCGTGTATCTGAATTAGTGGGTCTAAACATTGATGATGTTGATTTCCGCAATAACGGTCTTCATCTGATCCGAAAAGGGCGAAAAGAAATGACCGTTTATTTTGGAAATGAAGTTGCAGATGCTTTAGAACAATATATTGAGGGCAGCAGAAAACTCATCATTCCAAAGGAAGGGCATGAAGATGCTTTATTTTATTCTATGCAAAGACGAAGAATTGGTGTGCAGGCGGTCCAGAATCTTGTGAAAAAATATGCGAAGGAAGTCACTCCACTAAAGAAGATCACGCCTCATAAACTGCGTAGTACTTATGGTACTGCTCTTTATCAGGAGACCGATGATATTTATCTTGTGGCGGAAGTTCTTGGACACTCTGATGTTAATACGACCCGAAAACATTATGCTGCTATGTCCGATACACGGCGGCGTCAGGCAGCAGGAAAAGTTGTATTGAGAGAATCCGTTTCTCATGATTCTGAGGATTCAAATTCATAAATTTTTAATAAGAAAAAGCAGAGAAATCCAAAATGGACTCTTTCTTAACTTTGGGTATAACGGTTAAAATGCAAGCTGGTATTATTTCAATACCAGCCCCTTGTTTTATAATAGTGCAGAAAGAGAAAAATCTCGATCCCTTGGAAGAAAAGCCAGTTTACATTTTTTCTCCAGATTGACTAATCCACTTCTTCCGTATACAATACGTTTGAGAACTTTGAATTTGTTGTTATATCCTTTTTTTATCCGTGGCTTTGTCAATCTCCTCCAATAATCCTGTATTTTCCAGTCAAACTTACACTTTAACATTTACTCTCGGTATAAAAATGTTACACTCTATCATTGTGCAAATAAGGGATAATACATCAATTCCCCCTTATTATTTGATTCCTTTCGAGGATATTCTGTATATGAACAACTGCCTATTGTAAAATCATTTTCATTTAATTTGCATATTTTTTCTTCTCCACCATCATGATAAGATACTTGTTTTGCATTCTCTACATGAAACAACTCTAATGAATTATCCTTCCAAATATCTGAATTTGGATAATTTCTTATCTCCAACGTATTAGATATCAAGTCTAAGATATACAATTTCTTTTTCCTCACAGGATTCAAATAAATCTTTCCACCATTTTTATCTACGGCTATTTCACAGTAATTATCCCCTTGTGTATAATTGCACTCAATATATTCCAAATCTAACGACTGTACAATTGTTCTGGAATTTTTGTCATAGACAAATAATCCATAAGTGCCACCAAAAATAATCTTTCCTGCATCAACATAATATAATATTGTACCATCCGCTCCTGTATTTTCATTTAGATTAACTGAAGCCGGTTTTATGTCCAATGTTACAAAACCTGTATTTATCTCTTCTTGATTTTTCATTTCCCCTGCTCCTCGTGTCTTAGGAACAGTAAAGAAACAAACTGATACTATCATTCCAAAAAGCATTGTAATAGTAAACAGCACAATTGATGGTTTTTTCCATTGTTTCATGCGAATCACCCTTTTTTTAATTCCAATTTTTCCAAATGCCAGTGGATATACACTGGCACGCCTTTTTACTGCACAACAGTTCAAAAGTGCCAGCAAATAATTTTTTCTTTCCCTCTTATCCATATTCAAAACAGCTTTTTCATCACAGGCATATTCAATATCCCGCCCCAGACAAACATAAGCGACCCAAACCAGCGGATGAAACCAATATATAGATAGAATAAAATAAGCCACTACTTTTAATATATGGTCTTTCCGTTTCAAATGAGCCCGTTCATGGGCTAAAACATAAACAAGTTGTTCCTCATCTATTCCATACGGAATATATATTTTGGGACAAAACACTCCAAAGATATATGGCGAAATCACAAACTCGCTCTCCCATATATTTTCCTTAAAGTATGTAGCAGTTTTTGTTCTATTTGACAAATAAAAACAACTTAAAACAAAGTAAAGAAGCATAGCAAACAGACCGCACACCCAAACTACCGCAAAAAAACGAAGTCTGGAACTATTCAGCATTACTTGTTTTTCTATGCTATCTGCCAAAGCATTGCTAGCATTTAGTTCCGCCTTATCCCCTCTTATCCTGTCTGTGTTGTTCGACTGGTAGATATGCTTTTCTGATTCTCTATTACGCTTTATAAAAGAATTACGTTCTATACGAATATATGCCATATCCTTTTCATCTTTCAAAGTATTTTTTTCAGAATCATTCAATGGCACTTCCATTTGAATTGGAACAAGGCTAATAGTGCTTTCTATGTTATAAGGGCATAAGAGCCTTATTCCTACCAAAAACCACATAAAGCATGCAATCCATTTTGGAGACTTCCAAAACACTATACGCAAGCACAAGATAGCCAATATCATCCAACTGGCATTCATGCCAATTGATAAAATTTTTAAAAAAACACTCTGCATATCTTCCTCCTGTGTTAAATAATCTGAGTACAGGTAAATTTATTCTATCTTTTAATCAATCTTTTTCAATCATCCTTCTTATGTCCTCAATTTCTTTCTCAGACAACTTTTCATGTCTTCCAAATGCAGAAATAAATGCTGGCAGAGAACCTTCAAATGTTTTCTCCACCATATTTACTATTTCTGCCTCCTGTATTTGTTCTTTTGAAACAATGGAAGAAACAATCGTATTTTCATTCTTTATTACTCCCCTCTCAGATAACCTTTTTATTACCGTATACGTTGTTGTACTTTTCCAACCTAATCTTTCTTTGCAAAGTTTTACCAAATTACCACTTTTTATGGGTTCATTTTCCCATAATATAAGGCAAAACTTATATTCACTTTCAAAAACTTTAGGTGTCTCCATCATACTATTCCTTTCTTTATGATATTATAGTTTCTATCAATGACTACTCTATACACTTTTCCAAGTATTCCAATAATTCCTTTGCATCCCCAAGTTTTTCATAAGTACATTCCCGATTGGGCAAAGGTATAAAATACTTTGCATCTTCTCCTTCCAGCGGATACAACCATGACTGATAGTTAATTGATACTTTTTTATAGTCATTACTCTTGCCTCCAGTATAAATCTTATAACACTGTTTGGCAAATTTTATTTCCAATGCCTTTCCTCTTTCCTGCAAAGTTGAAACTTTTTTCTTTAATTTATTCTTCCGCAAAACATGTTCTCCTGTATTGACATAACGCTGTTTTGCCATAAGAATAATTTGTTTTCCCTCCTCTGTATCCGGCGCTATTGTATGCTTTTTACCATCTTTGTAATATATAATATCCTTAACTTTTTCCTTAAAGTAATTTGCTTCTGCATATCCAACAGGTGCATCCTCTTTCTTGTTATGATTCTCTGTAGGTAAAGTGGTGGGAATTGCCGTTGTCGGAACAGCAGTAGAGACAATGGAAGATGGTTTCGTCGTAGAATCTGATGTTTTCTCATTTGAAAACGATGTTTTTTTACTTTCTTCCATATTATTATTTTGATGGTTACACCCTGAGATAAGCACGACCATTATTAGCATAAGATACACTATTTTCTTTGCTTTCATTATAAATAATCTCCTCTCTGTATATTTTTATTAAAATTGCACAAGAAAGCCTTGATTTATCAGCTTTCCTGATACTATTTAAGTTAATTAGTTGATCTAAATATAACCTTATAGATAGTGAATAGGGTATCTTTTTGTACCATTCATAGAAAAATTGATACTAAAAGAAGACGTCTTGGTTTTTCTTATGATTGCCTTCTTTGTCCACCCATTTTTCCTACAGCAACAAACCTCTCATGTCTGACAGGATCATCCATCTGCTACGATCGGAGTCCTAAATTCCTTCGTTCTGTCTATCCATAGCTGTGCTGCCACTTATGCTTAAGTACAGGATCTTTGTCCTATGGTCTGTATCTCCTGTGGCTAAACTGGCTATACTTTTTTCAACGATACAGTTACATCCCTGTTCACAGCACCAATCTCCTTGGCGGACGCTTTCCTGTTTTCAGGTTATTTCTTTCTTGTTACGCTGCCTGTGGCAGTTGTGTTGGACGATGGATATCCTCTATCATTTTTGTTCCATTAAAGACAACACCCTTCGTCATGATCGCAAAGAACACTCGAATCAGCTTACATCCAACGGCTATCATTGCCTGTCGGCCTTTCAACGGATTCTTTATCCGTTTTCTGTAATAATCATAGATCGATCCGAATTCTTGATTGATCCGTATCAATGGTAATACTACTTGATATATGATCTTTCGACCTCGTTTACTGATCGTTGTACGACCTTTGTGTTTTCCAGAACTGTTCTCTACCAGCTCAAATCCAGCATACTTCTGTATCTGTTTCGGGTTCTTAAAGCGACTGATATCCCCGACTTCTGATATAAAACCAGCTACAGTTACTAATCCGATGCCATTCACTGACAGCATCTTATCTGCATTTGGTATCTGCATGGTCAATTCTTCCATCACAGATGTGACCATTTCCAGTTGTTGCTTCTTTACCTTATAATCTTCCAACAACATCTGAATCTCCATGACTGCACCCTGTCCGCCTGGTTTTCCAACACTATCATGCGCAGCATCCACCAGGGTCTTTGCCCTATTCAAACTGGCACCTTTGCCACGCACTTTTTGTTGTCTCCATATCTTTACGATATGATCTGCACCAAGTGCTTTCACCATATCCGGTAATGATGCTTTCTCTAGGATCATCATTCCTGTTGTCGTATCAAATTTCTTATATACGGTAAGATATTCTGGAAAATATATCTTCAGCCATCTCTGTATCCTGTTGGATGCTG
>OGZW01000872.1_pt1 | contig 24356 bp, 21 predicted proteins | sample 1577001 | NCBI WGS metagenome assembly OGZW01 (sample SAMEA3541519, study PRJEB24748) | human gut metagenome | biome: human gut; feature: human-associated habitat; material: faeces | place: China | collected 2012 | reverse complement strand
CCCTCCTCGCTGGAGAGTTCGATCTGGGCTTCGTGCTGCACGACGATGTGCTTTACGATCGCAAGCCCGAGTCCGGTGCCGCCCGTCGACTTGGAACGGCTCTTGTCGACACGGTAGAACCGCTCAAAGACACGGTCCTGCTGCTCCTTCGGGATGCCGATGCCGGTGTCGCGCACTGTGAGCGCCGGTCTCTGGTTCTTCATGCCCGTAATGACGGTCACACTGCCGCCCTTCTTATTATAGCGCACGGCATTGCTGCACAAATTGTAGAGCAGTTCCTCGATGAGCGTCTTGTTGCCGTTGATCGTGACCGGCCCGCCTTCCTGCAGCAATGTGACTTCGTTCTTCTGCGCCGCAATCTGCATCTGATCGATGCAGGTCGTCGCCAGCGTATAGAGATCGATCGGCTCAAACTCCAGCTTAAGGTCGCTGTTGTCCAGCTCCGAGAGCTTGATGATGTCGTTAATCAGAGATTGCAGACGTTCCGCACTCCGGTGAATCTCATTTGCAAAATGCTCGGTATCGCTTTCGTTGGTCATGCCGCTTGCGATCAGTTCCGCGTAGCCGGAGATCGCCGTGAGCGGGGTCTTGAGTTCATGCGATACGTTCGCGGTAAATTCCTGCCGCATCTGTGCATGGTTTAAGATATCCATATGCTGCTGCTTGATCATCGACACAAACGGACGCATCTCCTCGTATACTTCCCGCTCATCGACGAGCACAATGTTGTCCGCCATCTTTTCGATCGGCTCCACAAAGCGCTTTGTCATGCGTTTTGCAAAAAAGGCGCACACCAGGAATACACACAATCCCACACCCAGCGTAAGCATCGTCATATTCCATGCCAGATGGTAGATGCTGCCGCTCTCTTTTCCGATTCTAAGAACATTTCCGTCTGAGAGGCGCATCGCATAATAGAATGTGTGCTCCGCGGAAGTCGTCGATTTGCGCATCCCGCGGCCTTCCCCGACCGCAAGCGCCCGCTCGACCTCCGGACGCCCCCTGTGATTCTCCATCTTCGTCTCGTCCTCCATGCTGTCATAGAGAACCGTTCCATCCGTAGCAATCAAAGTGATCCGCAGCCCATCCTCGGAAAGCTGATCGCACACTTTCTGCGACGCATCCTCAAAATCCAGCCGGGAGATCACATGTGCATTTGCCTTTAAGTCATCATAGATCTGTTGTACCAGAATGCTGTAAAACAGCCCGATAGAACATACGGCAGTCACCAGAATGGCGATTGCCGCAATCAACATAAATTTGGAATTTAATTTTTTCTTCATAGATTTTTGTCTACTCGATCATATATCCCACATTGCGGATCGTCTTGATGCAGCTTCCCGCCGCCCCAAGCTTCTGGCGCAATGTCTTGATGTGCATATCCACGGTCCGGCTCTCGCCCTCGTACTCAAAGCCCCATACCTGATCCATGATCTTGTCTCTGGACAGGACAATCCCCGCATTGATCATAAGATATTTCAACAATTCGTATTCCTTGAACGTCAGCTCACACGGCTCATCCCCGACAAATACCGCGTGCTTGTCGTTGTCCATCCTGATCTCACCATGGCAGATTTTCGTCTCCTCCGCCACACTCTGCGTCCTGCGCAGCAGCGCTTTCACTCTGGAAATCAGCTCCATCACGCCAAATGGCTTTGTGATATAGTCATCCGCTCCGAGATCCAGTCCCTTGACCTTGTCCAGCTCACTGGTCTTTGCAGTGACCATAATGATCGGAATGGCTGCCGTATTTTTATTCGCCCGGAGTTTTCCCAGAATCTCCAGACCGTCTTCATCCGGAAGCATAATGTCCAGCAGCAGAAGGGACGGAACCGCCCGCTCCAGCCGTTTAAACATGCTTTCTCCGCTCTCGAATTCCTCCACTTCATATCCGCTGTTCTTCAGCGCATAGCGCTCAATCTCACGGATGTTGACGTCATCTTCCACAATATAAATTGTTGCCATTGTTCTCCTCTCTTCCGCGGCCGCTTATGCACACCAGATCGAAGATACGAATTACAGAGAGTACCTGCTTCCGAACTCATCCAGCAGTCTGGTGAACTCTGCGCTCTCCGCCTCATCCAGCTGCTCTGTAAAGCTGTGCTCCTCCAGCTGTGTATCCTTCAGCTGCATCATGTACACGGCAATATTGGAACAGTGGTCTGCCACACGCTCATAATTCATGGCAAGATCCGACAGGACCAGTCCCAGCTCCATACTGCACTTGCCCTTGCGCAGCCGCTTCATGTGATGCTTCTTCACATCTTTATTTAATTCGTCAATTACTTCCTCTAACGGCTCCACCGTATGCGCCAGCGCCTGATCGTTGTTCACAAACGCATCCGTGGTTCTTGTCAGAATGTCACGGATTGCCGCACCGTAGAGATTCATCTCCTCTTCACCTTTCCTGGAAAACGTCAGATTTTCCTTGCGCATCTGCTGTACGCTCTCCACCACATTGATCGAGTGGTCGGAGATACGCTCAAAATCCGTAATACAGTGCAGCAGCGACGTCACCTGCAGGCTGTCCTTATAGGACAGATTCTCACTGCTCAGCTTCGTCAGATATGCGGTGATCTTGTCGTCATAGACATCGACCCGGTTCTCCTTGTCAATGACATCCTGCGCTTTCTCCTCCGAATACTCGCCCAGCACGTCCATCGCCTCCAGAAATCCGTCTCTTGTCATCTCTGCCATCTGGCTTACCAGTGAACGGCACTGCTCGATCGCGAATGCCGGCGAAGAAAGGAATCTGTCGTCCAGGATTACAAACGCATCGTTTGCCGTCTTCTTCTCATCCTCTGTCTTCGGAATCGTAAGATATGCCAGATTCTCCAGTCCCTTCGTAAACGGAAGCAGAACCAGAGTAGTAAATACATTAAAAATACTGTGAACCAGCGCAATATCCGCTGCATTTACGACGTCGTTCGTAAACGGAAAGCTGAAAATGGCATTCCCCAGATAAAACAGGCACAGGAAAAGAACCGTACCGATCATGTTGAAATATAAATGTACAAACGCGGTACGCTTTGCACCCTTGTTCGCACCGATTGCGGAGATCATTGCCGTCACACAGGTACCGATGTTCTGTCCCAGAATAATCGGGATCGCTGTGCCAAATGTAAATCCACCGGTTACCGAAAGCGCCTGTAAAATACCGACAGAAGCGGAAGAACTCTGGATGACCGCCGTAAGCAGCGCTCCTGCAAGCACTCCAAGCACCGGATTCTTGAACATGGTAAGCAGGTTCGTGAACTCCGGCACGTCCGCAAGCGGCTCCACCGCACCACTCATCGCCGACATACCGTACATCAGCACGACGAATCCAAGCAGAATCTCTCCGGTAATCTTCTTCTTATCGCTCTTGCCGGACATCAGCAGAATAATACCGATCATAGCCAGAATCGGTGAGAACGATGTCGGCTTTAACATATTTATAAAAAGGTTGTCTCCCTGAATTCCCGTCAAGCTGAGCAGCCATGCGGTAATCGTCGTACCGATATTGGCACCCATGATGATTCCGATCGCTTGTGAAAGCTTCATAATACCGGAATTTACAAACCCGACGACCATAACCGTTGTCGCGGAAGATGACTGTATGACCGCTGTGACGCCTGCACCGAGCAGTACCGCTTTTAACGGATTCGATGTCAGATTCTCCAGAATGCGCTCCAACCTTCCGCCTGACATCTTCTCCAGTCCTGCACCCATCACGTGCATTCCGTATAAGAATAATGCCAGCCCGCCAATCAGGGACAATACTCCAAAAATATCCATTCTAATCTCCTTTGCATCTCATTGCTTTACATCTTTTTTACATACGCATACATAATCATTTATAACGTATTTTTTGACGTTTTGCAATTACAATCCAAGGAGTCGGTAAAATTTTTTAATTTCAGGTAATTTTCCGGTAAGCTTTATGTAAAATCTGTGTAAAATCACGGTTTTTAGACCAATTTTCTACTTCTCGTGCTCTCCCGTGATCGAATAGATGACCCACTCGGCAATGTTTGTCGCGTGATCGCCGATACGCTCAAAATATTTTGCCACCATCAGCATATCCGTCGCCTGCTCGCCGTTTTTGACGTTCTCATTAATCTTTTTGATCAGCTGCTGCTTAAAGTCCGCGAACAGATCATCGACCACATCATCCTGCGCAATCACCGTGCGCGCCAGCTCCAGATCCTTGTTGACGAATGCGTCCACGCACTTGATGACCATATCAGTAGTCTCTTTCGCCATACTTTCCACCAGATCAATGTTGATCGCGCTGCGCTCGTATGTCGCATCGGACATCAGAATCGTCATCTCGGAAATATCCGCCGCATGGTCTCCGATCCGCTCCATATCGGTAATCATCTTTAATGCCGCGGAGATCAGACGCAGATCCTTTGCAACCGGCTGCTGCTGCAACAGCAGCTTCATGCAGAGCGACTCCACGGTCTTTTCCTGCTCGTCAATTTCCTCATCGTAGGCGATCGCCTTCTTCGCCTTCTCCACATCCTGGCGCACCAGCGCGGAGATCCCCATCTCAATCGCGTGCTCAATCATGCTTCCCATCTGGATCAGTTCATTGTTCAGTTCTAACAGCTGTCTCTCAAATCTGTTTCTCATTGCTTGCTCCTTTCATCAACCGAAACGTCCGGTAATGTAATCCTCTGTCCGCTTATCCTGCGGCACGGAGAACAATTTTTCCGTATCTCCGCTCTCAATGACCTCGCCGAGCAGGAAGAATACGGTCTTATCGGACACACGCACTGCCTGCTGCATGTTGTGCGTCACCATAATGATCGTGTATTTTTTCTTCAGTTCCACCGCGAGATCCTCGATCTTCGAGGTTGAGATCGGGTCAAGTGCAGACGTCGGCTCATCCATCAGAATCACTTCCGGATCGACCGCCAGCGCACGCGCGATGCACAGACGCTGTTGCTGTCCACCGGACATTCCGAGCGCACTCTTTTTCAGCCGGTCTTTGACCTCGTCCCAGATCGCCGCATCGCGCAGGGATTTTTCCACGATCTCATCCAGCTTTGCCTTGGAACGGATGCCGTGCGTGCGCGGTCCGTATGCGATATTGTCGTAAATGCTCATCGGGAACGGATTCGGCTTCTGGAATACCATGCCGACACGCCTGCGCAGCAGATTCACGTCCATGCCGCTGTAGATGTCTTCCCCGTCGAGCAGCACCTGTCCTGTGATCTTACATCCCTGTACCAGATCGTTCATGCGGTTCAGGCATTTTAAAAAGGTGGATTTTCCACAGCCGGACGGACCGATAAATGCGGTAATTTCTTTTTCGTTAATGGACAGATCCACGTCCTTGAGCGCGTGGAAATCGCCGTAATACAGATTCAGATTCGATATATTAAACTTTTCTCCCATGTTTTCCTCATTTCCGCGCTGTGCGCTATTCTTTCACTGCCTCAAACCGCTTCGCGATCAAGGATGAGACTCCATTTATCAGAAGGACAATGACAAGCAGCACCACTGCAGTCGCATTTGCTTCATTTTTATGTAAACCTTCATTAGAAAGCACATACATATGGATGGCGAGCGTACGCCCGGAATCCATAAGTCCCGCCACACCGGTCACGGTACCCGCCGTGTAAATGAGCGCCGCGGTCTCTCCGACGATACGTCCGATCGAGAGAATGATACCGGATAGAATTCCCGGGATTGCCGCCGGAAGCACAATCTTAAAAATCGTCCGCAATTTTCCGGCGCCCAGCCCGAAGCTTCCCTCTCTGTAGGAATCCGGCACACACAAAAGCGCCTCCTCCGTGGTTCTCATGATCGTCGGCAGCACCATGATGGCGAGCGTCGCCGCTCCGGAGAGCATGGAATAGCGCCAATGCAGTGCAATGTTGAAAAATAGCATACCGAACAGACCATAGATAATGGAAGGAATACCGGTCAGCGTCTCCGCGGTCAGACGGACAACCTCCACGAATTTATTGCCCTTTCTGGCATATTCGATCATGTAGATTGCCGCCCCCACACCAAATGGCACGGAAAACAGCAGCGAGACCACAACCATCTCCACCGTGTTGATGATGGCTGGGAGCATGGACACATTGTCTGAATTATAATGTAACGCAAACAGGCTCGGCTTTAGGTACGGAATACCACTGATAAGGATGTAGCCCACAAGAAAAAGCAGCGTCACCACCGTGAGCGCGGCTGCAATCAAAACCAGAAGCAGCAGGATCAAAGAGCCGGGATGTCTGGTATAAGATTTCATTTTATCTTTTAATGCTACTTTGTTGATTGGATTTATCTGTTCCATCCCCTACTCCTTTCCGCTTCGCTTGATTGCCGAGAAGCACAGATTGATGATCAGGATAAACGCGAACAGCACCACGCCAGTAGCGATCAGCGCCTCCCGGTGCAGATCCGTCGCATAGCCCATCTCCATGACAATGTTCGTCGTCAGTGTGCGGACGCCCTGCAGAATACTGTTCGGGACACGCGGCTGGTTGCCCACAACCATCATGACCGCCATCGTCTCCCCGAGTGCACGTCCGACGCCGAGGATGACCGCCGCCAGAATGCCGGATTTTGCCGCCGGTACCACGACGGTAAAAACGCTTCGCTCATGCGTTGCCCCGAGCGCCAGCGCTCCTTCGTAATAACTCTGCTCCACTGCGCGGATCGTCGGTTCGGACGCTCCGATGATGGTCGGCAGGATCATGATTCCCAGAAGAATCGACGCACAGAGAATACTCTGTCCGTTGCTGTTCTTAAAATGCTCCCGGATGAACGGTACGAGCACAACCAGTCCGAAAAACCCGTATACGATAGACGGAATGCCCGCGAGCAGGTTCACGACCGGCTTTAAGAGCTTGTACAGTCCTTCCGGACAGAATCTTGCCATAAAAATAGATGTCAGCACGCCGACCGGCACACCAATGATCAGCGCGCCTCCGGTGACGTAGATACTTCCCAGTATCATCGGGAAAATACCGAATTTATTGTTTCCCGGCTTCCACTTGGTTCCGGTCAGGAATTCCACAAATCCGATTTTCTTCATTGCCGGGATTCCGTTTGCAAACAAGAATATGCAGATCAGCGCCACCGCCACGATGGAGATGACCGCAGCCAGCAGAAATACATATTCCATGATCTTCTCTCTTTTTTTCATCAGAGCCTCCATTTACAGGTTTTCCTAAATAACGTGTATGTTCCACGAAAGGACCGGAAGAACATTCTGTTCCCCCGGTCCGTCCTGCTATGCTATTTTCAGCTGTCCGTCCTAGTTTGCTGCATCCCAGGTTGTTGTTCCGCCCGTGAAGATACCCTTTACAGTGTCGGAGGAGAGATCCTCTACCGGGTTCTCCTGGTTTACGATCACTGCGATACCGTCCATGGCGATCTTCGTTGCGGTAAGTCCTTCCTCTGTCTCGGAATCCTTTAACTCGCGGGAAGCCATACCGATGTCAAGTGTGCCGTCTGCTGCGCCGGTCATACCTGTGGTAGAATCACTTGTCTGAAGCTCGATCTCCACGTTTGCATTGACTGCCTTGTAAGCCTCGATCAGTTTCTCCATTACCGGAGATACGGAAGAGGAACCGCCGACTACGACTTTGCCTTCTGCTCCATTGGACTCGAATGCTGCTGCGGAATCATCCCCGATATAACCGTTGTCGGAGATTACTTTCTGTCCGTCACCGCTCATGATGTAGTTGATGAAATCCTGTGCAGCCTCGCTGACCTCGCCCTTTGTTGCAATGTTGAACGGTCTTGCGATCTTGTAGGTGCCGCTCTTGATGTTCTCTACGGTAGCCTCTGCTCCGTCGATCTTCACTGCCTTTACCGTGTCGTTTAAGGAACCGAGAGATACATAACCGATTGCGTAGGTATCGCCTGCTACCGATGTGAGCATAACGTCCGTGCTGTTGGTGATGATCGCTTCCTCTGTGGTATTATCCACTTTCTCGCCGCTCTCATCTTTTTCTTCCACACCGAACAGCTCAATGAATGCTCCTCTTGTGCCGGAACCATCCTCACGGGAATATACGGCGATTGCTGATGTATGATCAAAATCTGCATTCTCTGCCGGTGCAGCTTCGCTTGTGGTATCTGCTGCGTCTGCGGTAGCTGCTGCATCTGTGGTGGTGTCTGCTGTCTCACTGCTGCCGCATCCTGCGAACATGCCCGCTGCCATAACACCTGTCAATAACATACACATTACTCTCTTCTTCATTTTGAATCCTCCATTCAATTTTACGGAATTTCTTCTCCGTTTTTTCTTTTACCTCGTTTCTTAGAACATGGTTTACTTTACGGGAGGAATGTAAAATGCAGAAGAGCACTTATGTAAAACCTGTGTAAAAATCCTGTCACATCATTTCGATCTGCTGGCGCAGCTCTAACATCTTATTGTCCACCTTTGCGATCACATCCGAGTAGCCGCGCGTCTCGCGCTCCACATTGGCGATCTGTCCGGCGTCCTTCTTATAGCACATCTGTGTGTCCAGCTCCGCCCAGTAATCCATTGCAAACGAGCGGATCTGGATCTCTACCCGGATCTCCGTGACCGTGTCGTTGTACGTCACCGGAACGCCCGCAATCACATGAATACTCTGATAGCCGCTCTTCTTGGGATTTTTCACATAATCCTTTTCCTTGATAATATGAAAATCCTTCTGCTTCTTGATGGCATCCGCAATCCGGTAGATGTCGTCGCAGAAAAAGCACACGACCCGGATGCCGGCGATGTCATTGAGAGTCTGCACCGCCTCCTCAAAAGAGACTTCCCGCTCTTTCTTTTTGAGTTTTTTGGTGACGCTGTCCGGCGTCTTGATGCGGCAGGACATATTGCGAATGACCTGGCGGTGGCATTGTTCCGTCAGGTCAGCATTGATCAGTCTTAATCGTGCCTGTACGAGATCCATGGCAGCGGCATAGGATAGCTGCACCATCGGCTGTAACAGTTTCTCACTCAACAGGTCCTCATTCGGCAATTTTTGTTCTCCGTTTTGTTTTTCCTTTATTTCTATTCGCTTCTTTTTCTTTTTAGAATCATTCTTTGGCAAAACCCGCTGCGCCTCCCATCGCACCGCTCTGTGACGTCTCCCCCTCCATGCACCGGCGCTGCATCTGAAAGCAGATAAATCCCACAACAAACATAGCGGCGATCGCTGCCACACCGGCTCTTGATGTATCAAACAGCTGCGTGGTGATTCCCATCAGCATCGTTCCCATAAAGGAAGCTCCTTTTCCAAAAATATCGAAGATGCCGAAATACTCCGTCGACTTTTCCTTCGGGATGATCTTGGCATAGTAGGAACGGGAGAGCGCCTGGATGGCTCCCTGAAATACGCCGACAAACGTTGCCATCATCCAGAATTTCCACGCCGCATCCAGCCAGAGTGCATAGACCGCAACTACAAAATAGGCTCCGATGCAGACCGAAATGAGTTTTGCCGACGCAAAACGCTGTGTCAGTTTTCCAAACAGGATCGCGCACGGGAATGCCACGATCTGTGTGAGAAGCAATGCCAGAAGAAGGCTGGTGTCACTGATTCCGACATCTTTTCCGTAGGAAGTAGCCATCTCAATAATGGTGTACACCCCATCAATATAGAAGAAAAACGCTGCCAGAAACCACAGCACCTTTTTGTCATCCCGGATCTCCGCAAAGACTTTGCCGAGTCTGGAAAAAATCCCGCGCACATCGGTGCCGCCCGCTTCCACATAGTATTTCTGCTGATAGTTCCGCAGCAGCGGGAGTGTCACAACCACCCACCATGCCGCGTTGATAAAAAATGCAATCATCATCGCAACCGTGCCGGAAATGCCGATCGCATCCGCGCCGAGGATCAGACCGAGGCTCGCCACAAACGGCACGCAGCTTCCGATGTATCCCCACGCATAGCCCTGGGAGGACACCTCATCCATCCGCTCATCCGTCGTGACATCCACAAGCATGGAATCATAGAAAATGAGGCTTCCGGAAAATCCGACTTTTGCAATCACAAAAATGGCAAGGAACAGAATCCATGTCCGCGGAATCGCAAGCGCCGCACAGCCGAGCACTCCCATCATCATGAAAAATGTAAACAGCGGCTTCTTGCGGTTCTTATTGTCGGCAACCGCACCGAGCACCGGTCCTAAAACCGCCACAATCAGCGTTGAGATCGAGATGGCGTAGCTTAAATATGCGTTGGAATCCGAGGCGCTGATGCCGTTTGCTGACGCCATGTTTTTGTAGTAGATCGGTATAATCGTCGACACCAGAAGTGTGAACGCCGAATTTCCGACATCATACAGTACCCAGAATTTTTCGAGTCTGCTCATTTTCGTTTTCATAATCTTTTACCTCTTCTTCCTTAATAAAGCGGAATATTTCATCATAATATTTCGTACGCGTCCGCTCATCCGCATTAAAAATCTCATGTCTGGAATCCGGCATAAAGAAAATCTTTGTCCGCTCCGTCTCCTCCGCAAACCGCTTGATCGCACCGTTATCCACCATGTGATCGCGCCCTGCCGCAAAGAGCAGCACCGGCACCTTGATCTTTGCCAGATTCTCACGCCGCATCTGTTCGCGGCTGGCGCGAAGCCCTGCGCGAACCCAGGCATAACTTCCGCCGTAGGTTCGGTAATGTTCCTCTAAGAGCCGCTTTTGAAACATATAGTCATAACGCTCTCTTGAGAGACAGCTGCTCCCCTCAAATTGCGGTGTCTCTGAAAATCCCTGCTGCCCCGCCAGTGTGGCAAAGCATTTTCCTTTTCCGGCCAGACAGCAGAACTCCGCCAGCAGCCGTGCAGCAAACCGCGGATATTTTCCGGTCTGCATGGCGCACATCGGTGCGGAGAGAACTGCCGCCTCAAACAGCTGTGGATAACGTTCCAGTGCAAGGATCGCAATGGCGCCTCCCATCGAATGTGCAAACACGATCCGGTGTTCCTCCCCGGGACTTACGACCGTCTCCACAAACCGCGCGAGATCTGCGGCATAGCAGTCATAACTTTGCACATGCACCAGTTCCGGGTCATCCACCTCGCGCCCAGAATACCCGTGTCCCCGGTGTTCCGGCACATAGACCGAGTATCCCGCCTGCAGAAAACGGTATGCGACTTCGTTATATTTTTCCGCGAATTCGCAAAACCCGTGGGAAATCACAACACATTTCCCCGCATCCGGCAGAAAATAGCGCCGGTAAGCGATCGACATGCCATCTTCCATCTTAAGATAGCCCTTCTCGCCGTGCTCTTTCAGATAAGGTTCTACCGTCTCTGCCATCCAGGCTGCATAAGCAGTCTTCTCCTCTTTCGCACAGCTTTTATCCTCCGGCATCATCCCTGCTTCCCCTGCTTCTTTATCACGCGCACCAGCTCCGGTGTCAGCGTTCCGTCCAGATACTCGGCAGCGATCCGCCTGCCCACGTCCGGATAATTCGTAATCATGGCGTCCACCTGCATCTCGCACACCATGCGCATGTACTGCTCCTCGTTGACCGTCCAGACATGCACACGCTTTCCGTGCTTTTTACAGTCTTCCATGTAATTCGGGTACTGCAGATTGTAGAGCGCCGGATGCATGGCGTCCGCGCCCACGACGAGCGCGCCGTAGCTGACGGGATTGACAATTCCGTCACAGTAGAGCATTCCGGTCTTCGCCTGCGGATTCAGCTCCTTGATGCGCTGCACCGTGTAGTGGTTAAACGACGAGTACCACACGCGCTCCTCCAGACCCATGCGGGCAGTCAGGTCAAGCACGCGCTCTTCGATCTCCGGATAAAAGACCACGCCGGTCTTCAATTCCACATTGATCGTAAGTCCCGTCGGCTTTAACAGCTCATAGACTTCCTCGAGCGTCGGGATCATCGCCCGCTCGTACCCTTCCTTATGCGTCCGGTTGTAATTAAATCTGGAAATTCTCGCGTATGTAAAATCTTTGACCCAGCCGCTGCCGTCGCTGGTACGGTCAACCGTCTCGTCGTGGATGACAACCAGTTCTCCATCCTTTGTGAGCTGCACATCCAGCTCCACGCCGTCCGCGCCCATCTCAACCGCTTTCCGGAATGCCTCCAGTGTATTTTCAGGCGCGTAGCCGCTTGCGCCGCGGTGCGCCCATACCAGTGTCTGTTTTTCCATGTATACAAAAACCTCCGATATGATAGCTTCTTATTTCTTCTATCATATCGGAGGTTTGTAAAATTGTTCGGGTGCGTTGTGTAAAATTTAAGAGGGCTATGTAAAATATCTGTAAGATCACCCTAACTGGGAAAAATGCCGGTCAGCATTTTCCCCGCTTTATCATTCCGCGCAGAATCTGTGCGGCTCCGCCGCCGTTTCCTTTTTTATATTCCTGCCCCCGCAGGTAGAGCTGCTTCACTTTGACGGAAGCCAGTTCCTCCTTCGGGATGTCGTAAGGATTGCGGTCCAGCAACACCATGTCCGCTATTTTTCCCGCTTCCAGACTTCCGCGCTCCCTCTCATCAAAGGTCGTGTAATATCCGTTGTAGGTACACATGCGCAGCGCCTGCTGCACGGAGATGGATTCTGCCGGATTGCTGTGATTGCATGCCTTATACATCCATAAAAGCGGGTCCGGATCTGTGCAGGGTCCGTGTAGTCGTTCGCGCCAAGGTCCAGCGCTTCGATCTTGTCTGCCTCGGTGGTGCGGGCCGACAGCACGATGATGGGCGTCATGAATTTCTGGCGCACATAGTGGATGAGCTCGCGGCCGTCGCGGTCGGGCAGGCCCAGATCCAGGATGATGAGGTCGGGCAGGTAGGAGGTGAAGATGGATTTGCCCAGCTCACAGGTGGGGGCCACATAGGTCTTGTAGCCGTTGGTGTCCAGCAGGGTATAGATGAAGCTGCAGATGGTGGGTTCGTCTTCAACGATGAGAATCTTGAATTTGTTGTTGCTCATTTCAGATATTTTCCTCCAGATCAGTGGATTCGTCCGTGGATTCGGTCTCCAGCCAGAAGCGGATGGTGGTGCCTTCGCCGGGGCGGCTCTCGGCCTTGATCTCGCCGCCGTGGGCCTTGACGATGGCCGCGCACACCGCAAGGCCGATGCCCATGCCGTGCTTGCCGGGGCTGGCCGTGTCGTCGGCGGGCAGCATCCGGGTGAACAGCCCTTTCAGCCGCTCTTTGGGGATGCCGCAGCCGTCATCCGAGACTTCAAAGATGGCGTGGTCGCCCAGCGTAAAGACCCGGAGGGTCAGCCTGGTCATTCCCTCGGCGTGGAGCACGGCGTTTTCCAGCAGGTTCATCAACACCTGCGAGATGAGCATCGAGTCCATCGGGATGACCACGAAGCTGTCGGGCAGGTCTACCGTGACGTTCACGTCCGGGTAGTGCTTCTGGAACCGCACCAGCACGGTGTCGATCAGCTCTTCCAGCACGGTGGGGGTCTTCTGCACCGAGACGGTGCCGGTGTCGAACCGGGTGACTGACAGCAGGTTCTCCACCATCCGGTTGAGCCACTGGGCGTCCGAACAGACTTCGCCGAGAAGTTTTAACTTCTGCTCTTTGGCCAGCGAGTCATAATTTTCAATGACCGTGGAGCAGGCCCCATAAATGGAGGTGAGGGGCGTGCGCAGGTCGTGGGAGACCGCGCGCAGAAGATTGGCGCGCATCTTCTCGGTCTCACTCTCCATCCGGAGCTGCTCCTGCAGCTTGATGCGGGTGGTAAGGGTGCTGGTCATGATGGAGACGACCAGCATCACCAGCGCGGAGAACAGGTTCTCCGGCAGGGTGAAGTTGAAGGCAAAGTAGGGCGAGCGAAAGGCAAAGTTGACCGCCAGCACACACAGCAGCGAGGCGGCCAGACCCCACAGATAACCATCGGTATACATCGAGATGAGAAAGACGGCCAGCACGAAGACCATGGAGGCTACGCCGTCGATCCGTCCGCTGAGCACCTGGATGCCGGACACCACCAGAAAGGCCGACGTGATGCCGGACAGCATCACCAGTGCATCGTGCCTGCGGGTGGAAGATCTCATAGAAATGTCTCCTTTCGGATGGATATTCGTTCAGTGTTCAAAGTATACCACACCGGCGGCTAAGAAACAGCAAAGGAGTCGGGAACAGGTGCCGAATGCCGCAGAGCCTGCCCCGATCATAGCACAAAAAGCGGAACGGTGCGAGCGCGGGCCGGGTTTTGCTGTTTGACATTTCCGCTGCAAAAGCATATCATAAAGTTACCTATTATAGAGAGGATGCAGAACACGATGTTTTACTTTGAGAACGACTACTGCGAGGGAGCCCATCCGGCCATCCTGCAAAAGCTGATGGAGACCAACTTTGAAAAGGTGTCCGGCTACGGCACCGACCCCTACTGTGCCAGCGCGAGGGAGAAGATCCGCGCTGCCTGTGCCTGCCCGGAAGCGGATGTGACCTTCATCTCCGGCGGCACCCAGACCAACGCCATCGTCATCGCGTCGATGCTGCACCGGTGGGAAGGGGTCGTGGCCGCTTCCACGGGCCATGTCAACGGCCACGAGGCCGGGGCCATCGAGTACACCGGCCACAAGGTGCTGGGCCTGCCCCACAAGAACGGCAAGCTGGACGCTGCCGACGTCCGCGACTTCTGCGCCACCTTCTACGCAGACGGCAACCACGACCACATGGTCTTCCCCGGCATGGTGTACATCTCCCACCCCACCGAGTACGGCACCCTTTACACCAAAGCCGAGCTGCAGGCGCTGCACGATGTCTGCCAGATGTACCACATGCCCCTCTTCGTGGACGGTGCCCGCCTGGGCTACGGTCTGGCGGCAGAGGGTACGGACGTCACCCTGCCCGACCTGGCCCGGCTGGCGGATGTCTTCTACATCGGCGGCACCAAGGTGGGTGCCCTCTGCGGCGAGGCCGTCGTCTTCCCCCATGGGGCACCGGCACATTTCATGACCATGGTGAAGCAGCAGGGCGCTCTGCTGGCAAAGGGCCGCCTGCTGGGGCTTCAGTTCGATGTTCTCTTCACGGATGATCTGTACCAGACCATCAGCCGGAACGCCATCGCCACGGCCAATGCCCTGAAGCAGGGGCTGGCCGCCAAGGGCTACCGCTTCTTCCTGGATTCGCCCACCAACCAGATCTTCATCGTTTTCTCCAACGAGCAGCTGGCGGCGCTGGAGGGCAAGGCCAAATTCGGCTTCTGGGAGAAGTTCGACGACACCCACACCGTCATGCGCATTGCCACCAGCTGGGCCACCCGGATGGAGGAGATCGACGGCCTGCTGGTCCTGCTGTAAGTGTCAAACATCGGTCTGTCTCTTTGTGCAGGATGCGGATTGCAATTTCCGGCACAGTATGATATCTTTATTCAGATGAAGGTCGCGCTGTGTGCAGCGCAGAAAGAAGGGCAATGATATGGGCTTTTTTGATAAGCTGTTCGGCGGCAAGAATGCAGCCGAGACGAAATTCAAGGGCGAAAAGAAGACGGTGATGATGCCGCTGGCAGGCAAGGTCATCCCGCTGGAGGAGCTGCCGGACGAAACGTTCGCATCGGCCATTCTGGGCGGCGGCTGCGGCATCGAACCCACCGGAGATACCGTTTACGCACCGTTTGACGGCACCGTCACTCAGGTGCCCGAAAGTCTGCATGCGGTGGGCCTGATGAGCGATGACGGCATTGAGCTGCTCATCCATGTGGGCATGGATACCGTGGAAATGAAGGGCAACGGCTTCACCTCTCTGACGAAGGAAGGCTCCAAGGTCAAGGCGGGCACCCCGCTGCTCAAGGTCGACCTCGACGCCATCCGCGCCGCCGGTCATCCCACGGCAACGGCCATCATCGTGACCAACGGCGACGACCTGTCCGAAATGTCGGTCGTGGCCTCCGGCGACACCGCCATCGGTGTGCCGCTGCTCAAGTTCAAGGCATAAGTGTTCCCACCCGGAAGAGCTTCTTCCGGGTGTTTTTTTGCGGTCAGCGCCTTAAAAAGTATGACTATTGAAAGAAAATGTCGCATTTGGTCTGTTTTTTTCTTGAAGCGGGGAACGGCTTATGATAGGATAGATAAAGTGCGGGCCTGGGCCCGATATCACCAAGGATTGTGAGGAAAGGTATTATGGAAACGAAAAAACCTGGTATGTCTTTAGCAAAACGAATGGCCATTTCGCTGGTCTGCGGCCTGGCGGCGGGCCTCGCCTTCATGTTCCTGCGCGAGAGCCTCATCTCCGGCGGGAAGAGTGAAATCTGGACCACGATCAACGAGCTCCTGTTCCAGGATATCACCGCAGAGGGCGCAGAGCGCTCCTTCGGCATCTTCTATATCATCGGCCAGCTCTTCATCAAGGCGCTGCAGTTGGTCATCATCCCGATGGTGTTCACTTCCATCGCGCTGGCCATCGGCAGCATTGCCGACACCCGCACCATGGGGCGCATCTCGGCCAAGACCCTGTTCTGGTTCCTGCTGTGCTCTTTCCTGGCTTTGCTGCTGGCCAGCAGCGTGGGCTACATCACCTTCTCGATGGGGCTGTTCAACACCCACATCGAGGGCCTGACCGAGGCCACCGGCTCCACCGGCTCCAACCCGCTGAACGTGGTGCTGAACATCATCCCCTCCAACATCATCACGGCCTTTGGCAGCAATGGTGCAGTCCTGAGCGCCGTCTTCCTGGCAGTGGCCACCGGTCTGAGCATGAATGCACTGGGCGAGAGCCGCACCGCCACCCTGCGCCGCCTGCTGGGCGAGGTGAATGACGTGGTGGTCGTCTTCCTGAACTTCATCGTCAGCAAATTTGCTCCCTTTGCCGTCTTCGTGCTGCTCACCCGCACCTTTGCCATCTACGGCATCAACTACCTCAAGCCGGCACTGGTCTATGTGGTGGTCACGGTGATCCTGCTGCTGGTCTTCCTGGTGGTGGCCTACCCGCTGGTGATTGCTCTGGGTGCCAAGCTGAACCCCATCACCTTCATCCGCAAGATCGCCAATGTGGCTGTGTTCGGTTTCTCGACCTCGTCCAGCGCCGCCACCCTGCCCCTGAACATCAAGGTCTGCGAGGAGGAGTTCGGCGTGGATGAGAGCATCGCTTCCTTCGTGCTGCCTCTGGGCATGACCATCAACATGGACGGCACCGCCATCATGCAGGTCATCGCCACCGTCTTCATCGCGGGCTGCGCCGGTTATACAGTCACTCCCGGCCAGCTGGTGGTCGTGGCCCTGCTGGCTCTGCTGGCCTCGGTGGGCACCCCGGCTGCCCCCGGTGCAGGTGCCGTCATCCTCTTCACCATCCTGTCCGGCGTGGGCTTCGTCAACGACGGCGCTCTGCTGGCCTACTCCCTCATTCTGGCCATCAACCGTCCCATCGAGATGCTCGTCACCTCGCTGAACGTTGTCGGCGATGCCGTCGCCAGCATCTGTGTCGCCAGGAGCGAGGGCCTGCTGAAGGAAGAGGTCTACAACAAGTAATGGGATGAGGCTGCGCCCCATCTGAAATCGAAAAAAGCTCCGTCCCCCTCGCTGCCTCAGCGAAACGGGACGGAGCTTTTCTTGTGGGTCGGTTACTGCACGCCGGTCAGTTCAGCGAGCTTGTGATAGATCTCGGTGTTGTCGAAGACGCCGCGGAAGTTCTCTGCGCCGACGCCCTTGGCATAGAGGTTGACCATCTGGGAACGGTTTCATTCTACCGTTTTATCCCGCCGCCCGAAACCATGGCCGGGAAAAGAGTGGGTAAAACCTTTGGGGCGGAACCGCCGGAAAGGTAAAGAAGAGACTCGCTTTGTAAGTTTCTTGTGTTTTGTCAAAATCTGTGCTATTCTGTACTTGCCGCTCCACTCCGGCCCATTTTTATGGATGGGAGGTGATTTCCTTGGAGACGTTAACTACCTTTTTACTGTCCGTCGCAGCAAGCATAGCCGCTTACTATGTTTGCAAGTGGCTTGACGAACAGTTCTTTGTGAACGGCAAGCACTGATCCCATAGCGACAGGAAGCCCCTCGGTATTGCGACTACCGAGGGGCTTCTTGCTTGCTTTGGGATTTCCGTTGGACTCGAAATAACTACCTTTGTACTTTCATTATACGCACCTGTGGCAAAATGTCAAGTATTTGCATTCTTTACGGCTTGTTTCTTCAAAATTGAAATATTTTACGGTTTTATCACGAAATCGTCCTCATGGTCTGGCCGAAAAAATGGTATTATGGATGCAGACAAAAAACTTGAGAAAAGGAGAATTTCCCATGGCACAATTCGTGAACCTGAACCCCGGCTCCCTGCGCGAGCTGCACATTGGCAACGAGCGGCTGGTCTCCTACAACGTCGAGATGACCGAAGTCACCGGCGGCACCTTCTGGAAGGCTTACACCCCCGCTCAGATCGCGGGCACAGAGCCGTTCGTCCTCAAGGGCGGCTTCCTCGGCAACGCGACCGCAAGCACCGACCTGATGCAGTATTATGATCCCATCGACCTCTCCGACAAGAAGCTGCGCAAGCTGGCCAAAGAGATCGGCCCGGCCTGGGTGCGCGTGTCCGGCACCTGGTCCACCAAGACCTATTACGACTTCGACGGCCACACGAACGGCGTCATCCCGGAGGGCTACAACGCCATCCTGACCCGCGAGCAGTGGCTCGGTGTGCTGGATTTCTGCAAGGACATCGGCGCAAAGCTCCTGATCTCGGTGGCGGACTGTGAGGGTCTGCACCATGCCGACGAGCCCTGGAACCCCAGCCAGGCAGAGCAGATCTTTGCCCTGAGCAAGGAGTACGGCAAGGCCATCGACGCGGCTGAGTTCGTCAACGAGCCCAACCTGCTGGCCATGTCCGGCTGCCCCAAGGGCTACACCGCCGAGCAGTATGTCCGCGATCAGGACATTTTTATCCGCTGGCTGCATGAGAACTACCCCGACTGCCCCTTTGTCGGCCCCTGCTCCACCGAAGGTGTGCTGAAAAAGCACGGCGAGAAGGCACAGGGCGGCGGAGTCGGCGATATCCTGCCCCAGTGCTCGACCGACGACCTGATGAAGGGTGCCCAGGAGAAGCTGGATGTTTACAGCTACCATTATTACAATGGCGTGTCCGAGCGTCTGGAGCCTGTGATGCCGTTTGCCCACTGGAAAGCCGACAAGGCCCACACCGAAGAGTATCTGGCGGTCGCCTCCAATATGGCAAAGTTCCACGCCGAAAAGCGGGACATCTACTGCCTCGGCGGCGAGATGTGGGTCACCGAAGCAGGCGACGCGGGCGGCGGCGGCGACACCTGGGCTTCCACCTATCTGGATGTCTTCCGTACCCTGAACGAGCTGGGCAGCTTCTCGGTCGTGACCAAAGGCATCATCTTCCACAACACCCTGGCTTCCAGTGACTACGGCTATCTGAAGCCCGAAGTCTTTGACCCGCGCCCCAACTACTTCGCGGTGCTGCTCTGGAACCGTCTGATGGGCACCACCGTCTACGACGCCGCAGAGCCTATCCGCGAGGGTGCGCACGTCTACGCCCACTCCCGTGCGGACGGCAAGCCGGGCAAAGCATATCTGGTCATCAACAACAGCCTGACGGAGACCACCACCGTCACCCTGCCGAAGGAAGCGGAGGTCTACCAGCTCTCCGCCGAGACCCTGCGCTCCCAGACCATGCTCTGCAACGGCAAGGCGCTGGTCCTGGGCGAAGGCGATGCGCTGCCGGAAATCGCCCCGGCAGCAGCTCCGGCGGGCGAACTCGTTTTGCCTGCTGCGACCTGCACGTTTATTGTGCTGTGATCCTTACATTGTAAAATAGGATGAACGAAGCCCCACGACATTGCAATGTCGTGGGGCTTCTTGTTTATATGCAATCCGGGCGAGCTTGTCAGGAACAGCACGAACGCCACGATATAGCAAAACGCGCGCGGGAACTCAAGAGGTTTCGTTCGGTTTCGCTCAGACCTGATGGGCGGCGATCCACTGCTCCATTTCCTCGGCGATGGCCTTGATGGAACCATCGGTGAAGGGAACCTTCAGACCGGCCGTCTCGCACAGTTCCGCGTAGCTGGCCATACCGGCGCGGCGCACCAGTCGGAGGTAGCGCTGCCAGGCGTCCTTGTGGTCCTTGAGGCTGAGCAGGAAGAACTGCAGAGCGGCCATGGTGGACAGGCAGTAGTCGATATAATAGAACGGGCACTCATAGATGTGGAGCTGACGCTGCCAGCCTGCGCCGCGGCCGTAGAAGGGCAGGTTGTCGAAGTCGATCCAGGGGCGGTACTTGTGTTCCAGCTCCAGCCAGACGGCGTTCCGCTCGTCGGGGGTCAGGTCGGGGTTCTGGTACATCCGGTGCTGGAATTCATCCACGATGCAGCCATAGGCCAGGAAGAGGAAGCTGTCCTCGGCGTGGAGCAGGGCGTATTTCTCGGTGTCCTTGCCGAAGAGCAGATGATGCCAGGGGGCCGTCAGGAACTCCATTGCCATCGAGTGAATCTCGGCGCTCTCCATACCGGGGCATTCCAGGTCGGCGGGGACTTTCGGGTCCCGCTCGGCCACATAGCCCTCAAAGGCATGGCCGCACTCGTGGGTCAGCACATCCACGTCGGCGGAGGTGTTGTTCCAGTTGGCAAAGATGAAGGGAGCCTTGTAGGCGGGCAGGCTGGTCATATAGCCGCCGGACATCTTGCCGGGGCGGCTCTCGACATCGAACAGCTCGTTGTCCTGCATGAAGTCGATGAACGCGGCGGTCTCCGGACTCAGCTCATGGTACATGGTGCGGGAGGCGGCCATCCGGGCGTCGTAGCCCTCGATGGGCCTGGGGTTGCCGTCCCGGAAGGAGACCGGCAGGTCAGTGAAGGTCAGGTGCTCGATGCCGGTGCGCTTTTTGCGCAGCTCGATGACCTTTTTCAGCTGGGGAACCACATCGTTGGCCACCTGGTCGCGGAACTTCCGGATCTCTTCCGGGCCGTAGCCGATGCGGTTCATCCGCACGTAGGAAAGCTCACTGTAATCGTGGTAGCCCAGGATCTTTGCCTGCTCGTTCAGGTTCTTGACGATCTTGGTGTACAGCTCGTCCAGTTCGGCGCGGTGGGCGTCGAAGTAACCGGCCTCGGCCTCGTAGGCGGCGCGGCGGACGGCGGGGTCCAGATTTTCCTTATAAGGGCCAAGCTGGGGGATGGTCAGCTGCTTGCCGTCGAACTCGACCAGTGCACCGCCGTAGACCTGCTGGTACTGGCTGACCAGCGCGTTGTACTCCTTCTGGAGGTCGATGGTGCGGTCATCCATGCCCAGCACGGCGTTCTTCATGCCGGCCACGCAGGTGGTGCCGAAGGCCTCGGTCAGGGCATCGACGTGGGGGTTGGCCAGGAAGGCCCGGCTGATCTCCACGCTGGCGTTCTGCACGGCGGGGCCGTTGGCATCGAAGAAGTCCTGCTCAGCCTTCCAGGCGGCGTCGCGGGTGTCGCAGGTATAGTGGATGGAAGCCAGGTTGGCGGCGGTGTTGTAATCGGCAAATGCGCGGCTCTGCTCGTAGTAGACCGCGACCAGCGCTTCGCCGGAGGCAGCGGATTCGGCTTTGGCGGCCAGCTCCTTGCAGCGGGCCAGCAGCGCGTCGATGTCCGGGCGGGTGTAAGTCATCTCATGGAATTTCATAGACGGATACGTCCTTTCTGTATCAAGTTTGTTCCATCTTATCACGTTTTGCGCTGACAGTCAAAGAAAACCGTGAATGGTTTGACTTTTCATCACAGGCGCGTGTAATAAAAGGGATGAATGGAAACGCGTCTCCATGGAGACTCACAACAGCAAGCAAGAAGCCTCCCGGTATTCGCAGTACCGAGGGGCTTCTGCTTTTTTGGCAGAACTTCTAAAAAAGAGCGCCTCAAATTGTGAAATCTGTGGCAGAGGTGCGATTGAAACCGCCCGAAAAAAGGCATATAATAGCAGTATCAACAGAGTAAGACCATGCGCGTTAAGTGCCGCATCAACGGGGAGTTGTGCTGCGGACGAAGGGAGACCCGCGGTGCATGGCCTGCATCCCGCTGCTGCATGGACTTGGGTGCGGGCGAGGCCGTCTGCACGGCGTCGTCCGGAAGTGAAGTTTGTTGAACTCACGCCCTCCTTTGTGCGGTTTGTCACAGGGGAGGGCGTTTCTTTCTGCTCCCCCCGCAGTTCCTGAAAACAGGAGGACAGTTGATATGAAAAACGAATCCAGGATCTCCGTGCGCACCCTGACGGCGATGGCCCTGCTCATTGCCATGAGCATCGTCTTTTCCCGGGTGCTGAGCATCTCCACCGGCTTTGTCCGGTTCAATCTGGGCAGTCTGCCGGTGCTGCTGGCGGGCATCCTCTTTGGACCGTGGGCGGGTTTCGTCGTGGGCATGGTGGCCGACATCATCGGCGGCGTGCTGGCTGGCTATGCCATCAATCCGCTCATCACGCTGGGTGCGGCGTCCATCGGCCTGGTCGGCGGCTTGGGCTGGCAGAAGCTTTCCCATCTGCGCACCGGCAACCGGCTGTGGTGCAGTGTGCTGGCGGCACACTTCGTCGGCTCGATGGTCATCAACTCGCTGGCGCTCCACATCTTTTACGGCTATGCATGGGCGGTGCTCGCCACCCGCATCCCCAATGCGCTGGTGCTCACGGCGGTGAATACGGTGCTGCTGCGTATTCTGCTCGAGAATCGGGCGCTGATGGCAGTGGCGAAAAGGTAAGAGCGCTGTTGCGCTGGGCTTAGTTCTCTTTTGACATCAAAAGAGAACAATCAGCCTGAAAGAAAGAGCGCTCTGACCCCGCGCGGAGCGCATTGCCATTTGACCGAAAAAGAGAACCAAATCCGCGCCGTCGGCGCGCGCAGCCGCTTCCCTAAAAATGAAACAAATAAAACGAGGCGTTTCTATGAACTACGAATCCGCTTTGGAATACATCCACGCTGTCCAGTGGGCCGGCCACAAGCCGGGCCTCAGCCGCACCCGCACGCTGCTGGCGGCGCTGGGCGACCCCCACAAGAAGCTCCGCTTCGTCCATGTGGCGGGTACCAACGGCAAGGGCAGCACTGCCGCCATGCTGGCATCCTGCCTGCAGGCGGCGGGGTATAGGGTGGGCCTGTACACTTCGCCTTTTATCAACCGCTTCAACGAGCGCATTCAGGTAAACGGCGAACAGATACCCGACGACGCGCTGGTACGTCTGGTGGAGCGAGTCCGCCCGGCGGCAGACGCCATGGCTGACGTCCCTACCGAGTTCGAGATCATCACGGCCCTGGGGATGCTCTGGTTCGCAGAAGAAAAATGCGACATCGTGGTGCTGGAAGTGGGCCTCGGCGGTACGCTGGACTCAACCAACGTCATCGACCCGCCCGAGTGCGCGGTCATCACGGCGCTGGGCATGGACCATGTAAAAGAACTCGGCCCTACCATCGCGGACATCGCCGCCGCCAAGGCCGGCATCATCAAGCCGGGCAGTCCGGTGGTGAGTTACGACGGTGTGCCGGAAGCGGACGCTGTCATCGCCCGTGTGGCCAAGGAGCAGAACGCGCCTCTCACGGTGGTGGATCTCTCCCGCCTCAAAGTGGAGGGCGGCGACCTCGACGCCGTCACTTTCGATTTCGACGGGCTGGACGGTGTCCGTCTGCCCCTCATCGGCAGCTATCAGCCGAAAAACGCCGCCCTCGCTATCACGGCCCTCCGTGTGCTGCGGGGCAGGGGATGGAACACGGAATTCGGCCGATAATGATTCCAAATACGCCGCTGCAGAACAGGGAAGTGGACAAAAGAGGAAGATTTTCCCAAAACGGATCAATGCTGATTAAAAAATTTCGGAGCCAAAGGGCACAGGCGACAACAAGACCCACAAAGGCCAGCTGAAGGGTAAACGGGTCCACCGATGAGGATTTGGACACTGCGCTTCCAATGGAGGGCCGCTTTCCAAGGGCAATGTATCCGGTACGGAACTCCTCGGGTAAATCGTCCAACGAAGCAGTGGTGTGCTTAATAAGCCCCTTCCGAATGCCAATATTGACCATTACAATGCCAAATACAATGCCGCAAACCACCCCTATGGTAGCGATGGTGATAGCGACCGGCACAGCATTGGTCCAATAGCCCTCCTCCTCAAAAATAGTTGCGACAGGAACAGACCAGCCAATACCACCATAAAGGGCAAAAAGCGGAATCAGTCCGAAGCCAATGGGAACAACAGACTGAAATAGGAAGGCGACAATCATACCCAGAACTGCCTGAGCCTGATGGGCGACGCCGCCCACCAAGGTTGCCGACACCGCTTGTTTTGTAATTTTTTCCATGGACTCGCCCAAAAACGAGCAGGCAAAGGTGACTGCCAGCAGCACGCCGGACCACTCACTGATGCTGGCGGTATAGGTGACATGTACAGGGGAGTACAGCCCCAGAATCTGAGGCCCAATTATGAGGCCTATCAGGCCCCCGATAATGGATGCGGGGAGGAAGAGACGCTGAAACAATTTAACTTTC
>OGZW01000865.1_pt1 | contig 24462 bp, 14 predicted proteins | sample 1577001 | NCBI WGS metagenome assembly OGZW01 (sample SAMEA3541519, study PRJEB24748) | human gut metagenome | biome: human gut; feature: human-associated habitat; material: faeces | place: China | collected 2012 | reverse complement strand
GTACCCCTGCGGCGAGGGCGCGGGCTACGCAGGCGGTATCACCTCCGCTGCCGTAGATGGCGTTCGCTGCGCCGAGGCCGTCGCCGGCGATCTCCTTCGCGGTCCAAACCTCCAAGTGGGCGATGCCGTAGCGTGCGCCGTCCTCCGGTTTGCCGGTAGTCATGTAGCGCTGATTGAACTGGAAGCCGCGTACGGTCACCTCTTTGCCCAGATCGATGACGAAGTCGTAAGGCGGATCGGCTTTCTCTTCGTCGGCGTTGCAGTAGCCGAAGGTGTTGATGTCTTCGTCGAACATCTTCTCCACTTCGTAGTTGGGCTTGGCTTTGGGGGCGGCGAGCACCTTCCATCCGCTGCGTTCGAGCAGCACGGGTGCGGGCGGTCCCGGCTTGACGAGCTTGTTGAAGAGGATGTAACGGACACTGCCCGTCGGCGAGACCGTCGCCTGCGAGTCGCCCTTGATCGAATCGATGGTGATCGGCAACAGATACGGCTCCTCGTCGGGCATGCGCTCGCTGAACAGCTCCACTTTCATCGTCGAGGAGAGCGTGTTGTAACGGGGCAGCATGACTTCGGCGGTCGAAAATTCGTAGGCCTCCGAGCGTTTCAGTGTCTCCCAGGTTTCATTCAAATGTTCCAGATGCTCCATGACATGCCACAACGTGATGACATCGAACGACTTGTCGGCAAACTCATTGAGAGCTTCCGGAGCTGCCACGTCCAGTTCAAAATGCTCTTTGGCAAACTGGCGGGCCTGAGGGCTTTTTTCGATGGCAGAAACGTGCCATCCTCTTTCCTGCATGAAATGCGGAAAGTAGCCTGTGCCGGTACCGATGTCCAGCAGGCTGCCCTGGCTTAATCGGGAGTTATGCTTGACAAGGCGTGCTTTACGGGCAAGCATCACGCGACGCACCCAGTGATATACACGGTTCATCAACCCTTTGTGCGTATCGCTGTGTGAAATATAATCTGGAGTTTCGTAGTAGCGTCCTATTTCTGCTTCAACCGGAACAGGATGAGTGAACTGGAAACCGCAGTCTTTGCAACGACAAATCTGAAAGGACTCACCGGAAGCATAGTGGTCTGTACATGTCATTACCTCTTCAAAGTGGTTTCCTCCACAAAGTGGACATTTATCTATTTTCAGTATATTCACTTTATTCCCTAATTTGCTGCAAAATAACAAATAAAAAGCCTATGGCATGATTTTCTTTAAAAGTTTTTAAGAGTATAGAATGCTTTATGTATGTTTTTTGTAACTTAGCCCCGAATAATGAATATTTGCCAATAGATTATGGAGAAAAAAAGATTGACACGGTCAAACAATCGTATGATAGGTGGGGTTTGTGCTGGGATAGCCGATTATTTTGAATGGGATATTACTTTGGTGCGTATTATTTACGTACTGGCTACATTTTTTACAGCTTTTTCCGGTGGACTGGTTTATCTGATTCTTTGGCTGATCATGCCGGAAGCCAGGAGAGAATAATTAAAGAACAGGCTTGTATCAATAGGCATACGGGCTGTAAGTATTTAGATTTTCCTCACGCGAAACATACGTTTTGCGGAGCGGAAACCTATGTTTCGCATGCCGGAAACGTAGGTTTCTGCCTTGTGAAACATAAAAAACCTGCAAGCATCCTGAAAAAGATGTCTGCAGGTTTTTTATATTGTCTTCTCAGAGCTATTTCTGGGAGAGTTATTCGGTTACTTCTGTGCCTTTCAGAGTAGCAGAGCTTGATTCCGTGATTTTTACTTTTACAAAATCACCGATGCGGTGGTTGCCACGGTCAAAGACTACTACTTTGTTTTGTTCCGTACGACCGAACAGCTGTTCTTTAGAGCGTTTGGATACGCCTTCTACCAATACTTCGAAAGTTTTTCCTACATCTTTGGCATTACTTTCGGCAGAAAGCTGGTTCTGCAGTTCAATCATTTCATTCAGTCGGCGGATTTTGATTTCTTCGGGTACGTCGTCCGGAAGGTATTTGGAAGCGTATGTACCCGGACGTTCAGAATATTTGAACATGAAAGCCGAGTCGTACGCACATTCGCGCATCAGCGACAAAGACATCTGATGGTCTTCTTCTGTTTCAGAATGGAAGCCTGAGAAAATATCGGTACTGAGTCCGCAGTCGGGGATGATTCTCCGGATAGCGGCTACTCTTTCCAGGTACCATTCGCGGGTATATTTACGGTTCATCAATTTCAGGATGCGTGAACTTCCGCTCTGTACGGGCAAGTGGATGTGCTTGCATACATTGGGTACTTCTGCGATGACATGAAGCGTTTCGTCACTCATGTCTTTGGGGTGTGAAGTGGTGAAACGTACGCGCATGTCGGGCACCGCTTCGGCTACGATGCGGAGCAGCATGGGGAAAGTTACTGTCTGGCCGTCTTTTTCAAAACGGTATGAGTTGACGTTCTGTCCCAACAAGGTTACTTCCTTATAGCCTTTTCGTTGCAGGTCGCGTACTTCGTTCAGGATACTTTCCACGTCACGGCTGCGTTCACGTCCGCGTGTATAAGGCACAATACAGTAATGGCAGAAATTGTTGCATCCTCGCATGATGGAAACGAAGCCTGAGATATGGTTTCCGCAAATACGTGAAGGAATCACGTCACGGTAAGTTTCCGTAGTAGAAAGTTCCACATTGATGGCTTTTTCTCCTGCTTCTACGGCTGCAATCAGGTCGGGTAAGGTCAGGTAGGCATCCGGACCGGCTACTAAGTCTACATGATGTTTTTCAATCAGTTCGTTTTTCACTCGTTCGGCCATACATCCCAATACGCCCACAATCAGGTGTTTCCGCTTTTTGCGCAAAGAATGGAAAAACTCCAGTCGGTTCAGGATTTTCTGTTCCGCATTGTCGCGGATGGAGCAGGTGTTCATGAACACGGCATCGGCCTCCTCTAAAGTGTCACAAGGAGAATATCCGGCCATTTGCATGATAGATGCAATTACTTCACTGTCTGCCACATTCATCTGGCATCCGTAGGTCTCGATAAATAATTTCTTGCTTTCGTTTTCAGTTGCAGATTTAAAGTCTGCTCCTGTAGCTTCTTTTGTCATAAGGTTTTCTATATTAAAAATTTGCTTGCAAAGATATCTGTTTCTTGGTTAACTTCCATAAAAAGGATGGGAGATATAGATTTTATTCGTATCTTTGAAGAAAACCTTAACACTTAATATTTATGGATGTAATTCAAATTCTTGTTTTTTTAGGTATAATTGGCTGGGGACTTTTTCAGGCCAGGACCCAGAAACAGAAGAAGCCGAAGCGTGTAAAGACCGTAAGACAGGCACCTCCGGCAGCATCTTTTTCTGTGGAAGAGGAGATTCCTGAAGAAGTGATACCGGCTCCTGTACCCGAAGCAAGGAAGAAACGGAGATATACTTCTGCCAAACCTTCCACTTCGAATGAACAAGTATTGAATGTACTGAAAAAAGAGGAGCAGAAGCCTGAAATAGCTTTTCGTAATGCAGCAGATGCAAGGAGGGCTTTTATCTATTCCGAGATTTTTCGCCGTAAATATGACTGATTGACTAACTTTTTTAATACTAACATAAAAAACACTTGATACTATGAGCTTTAACTTTATTACGGCAGCCGAAGCTGCCAGCTATATTAAGGATGGAGACATTGTTGGACTGAGTGGCTTCACCCCTGCCGGAAGTCCGAAGGCTGTGACTGCAGAGTTAGCGAAAATAGCAGAAGAAAAACACGCAAGGGGAGAATCTTTTCAGATTGGCTTGATTACAGGAGCTTCGACGGGAGATTCTTGTGACGGGATGCTGACACGTGCACATGCCATTAAGTTCCGTGCTCCTTATACTACCAATGCGGACTTCCGGAAGGCTGTGAATAACGGCGAAATCAATTATACAGACATTCATCTGTCACAGGTAGCTCAGCGTTTGCGTTCCGGCTTCTTGGGACATGTAAGTGTGGCTATCATAGAAGCTTGTGAAATTACGGAAGACGGACGTATTTACCTGACTGCGGGAGTGGGTATTACGCCGACCATTGCACGACTGGCTGATAAAGTCATTGTGGAATTGAATGCCGCACACAGTAAAAGCCTGATAGGCATGCACGATTTGTATGAAATGGAACGTCCTCCTTATCGTCGTCCGATTCCTATCGTGCGTCCGAGCGACCGCATTGGCCTTCCTTATATTCAGGTAGACCCTTCCAAGATTGCTGGCGTGGTAGAAACCAATATGCCGGATGAGGCGCGTGGTTTCCATGAATCTGACCCCGTGACAGATAAAATCGGTCAGAATGTGGCTGAGTTCTTGGCTTCGGACATGCGCAGGGGAATTATTCCTTCTACCTTCCTTCCCTTGCAGTCGGGAGTAGGAAATATTGCCAATGCCGTGCTGAGTGCGTTGGGCAAGGACCCCAGCATTCCTCCTTTTGAAATGTATACTGAAGTAATTCAGAATTCGGTAATAAAACTGGTGAAAGAAGGCAGAATCAAGTTTGGTAGTACCTGTTCTTTGAGTGTGACGAATGACTGTCTGCAAGATATTTATGACAATATGGACTTTTTCCGTCATAAACTGGTGCTGCGTCCTTCTGAAATTTCCAACTGTCCGGAAGTAGTTCGCCGTATTGGAGTGATTTCAATGAATACCGCTATTGAAGCAGATATTTATGGTAATGTCAATTCCACTCATATTTGCGGAACCAAGATGATGAACGGTATCGGAGGTTCTGGCGACTTTACCCGCAGTGCCTATATTTCTATTTTCTCTTGTCCGTCGACTGCCAAGGGAGGTTGCATCAGCTCTATCGTACCGATGGTATCTCATCTGGACCACAGCGAGCATTCAGTCAATGTCATTATCACCGAACAGGGTATAGCCGACTTGCGTGGAAAGAGCCCGATGGAACGGGCGGAAGCGGTTATTGAAAACTGTGCACACCCTGATTACAAGCAACTGCTTTGGGATTATCTGAAGATTTCTACGAAAGGACAGACTTGTCACAGCTTATCTGCTGCATTGGGTATGCATCAGGTGTTTATCAATAAAGGTGACATGCGTCTGACAGACTGGGCTGAATTCCAGAAGTAAAGAAGTAAAAATAGTATCTTATAAAAATGCCCCGCACTACCAATTCAGCGCGGGGCATTGATTTTATCTGTAAATGCTTATTTCAGATAGTCTTTCAGGTCGCAGTTCTGGAGCGAACGGATACCTTCTACTACTGATTCTGCATTCAATACAGCACCTTCCTGCGTGTTGTGTACAGAGTCAGCATAGTAAGCGGCAGTCTTTTCTTTTCCCATGGCTTCAAATTTCTTGGCAGTCAGGTCGTTCAAGTCGATAAAGTTTACACCTTCCTGCTCTGCCACTTCTTTTGACCATTTGCCGTAAGTCTTGTCGCAGCGGTTCATGCGGTTGTCGGTCCAGCGATTACCCGGAGTGTGTGACATCACGATGACTTTTGCTCCTTTAGCTTTTGCCTGGCGGATATACATACGGATGTAGTGGCCGAAGCTGTATACTTCTTCCGTGCTTCCGTCTTTTTCCATGACTACTTTTTTAGAGTCATCTCCAGTGCCTGGCAGAGAAGCGCGTGCACGTCCGGTATTCATCGGGCCACCGTCATTGTGTCCGAAATCAATCAATACATAATCACCCGGTTTGATGGCAGGGAGTACACGGTTCCAAAGACCTTCCGTGAAATAAGTACGGCTGCTTCTTCCGCCTAATGCACAGTTTTCAATGCTGATGCGGGTTGTGTCAAAGTAATTTTGCAAGTAGCTTCCCCATCCCCATTTGTTATCTTCTCCGTTACCGGCTCCACATTTTACGGTAGAGTCTCCAATCAGGAAAGCGACAGGACTCTTTTCGTTGATACGGCTTACTCCTGCTACAAATTCACGTGGATTTCCCGGCTCAGAATAGAAGAAAATAGGTTCTTTCGTCTGCTGTTCTGTAGGATAGAAATGCACGGCGCTGTCGTTCATTCGCGGATGCTGGTGCTTCAGTAAATTGAGCATTTCGGCTCCGGCCCAGATGACAGGACCATATCCATGGGCTGCATATACATTTACCGGGCGGTAGTAATAGAATGCCGGGTCATATCCCATACCGGTTCCTACGCAGGTCATTTCTACCTGTCCCTGGGCGTTGATGGCAGAAGATACGGCATGCCATCCCAATTGCACTACCGGACCGTATGCCATGGCGTCAATCCATCCTTTGTTGATGGCATGTGCCATACAGTATACGTAGAGGGCAGTGGCAGAAGATTCCAGGTAAGAATCATTGCGGTCGAGTAACTGGTGCCAGAAACCGTCTTTGCTTTGACAGGCAGCCAGTCCGCGAACGTGTGCCTGCAACAGGTTGATAATCTTATCGCGTCCGGGATAGTCGGTCGGAAGTACATCCAGCACTTCACACATGGTAAGAATAGCCCATCCGTTGGCACGTCCCCAATGGAAAGCCGGATGATCTTTCATACCTTCTACCCATCCATGACGGAACAAGCCTTTTTCCGGAACAAACATGCGCTCTGCAAACTGCAGTACCTGGCGTACGGCTTCCTGATAATATTTGTCATTGTGGTCGGATGCATAGCGTCCCATCAGAGCAACAGAGGGGATGCCCATGAACATGTCGTCCAGCCACAATGTGTTGTGGTAAGGACGGTTACGGGCAAATGTGCCGTCGGCCAGACGATGCTCTTTGTACATGATGAAATGGAAGTAATTGTCAATCATGTCCTGCAATTTCAGGCTTTTGTCTTTCATCTGTGCTTTCATCATTGCCGCACATACGGCTCCTGCATCATCCAAGGCGTGAGGAGTCAGAATCTGAAGCATCTGTGCATCGGTTGTACCGTATTTTTCATATACTTTCTTAAAGTAAGGAGCTACTTCCGATAAGAATTTGAAACGGTCGTATACATATTTTTTGTAGGCTTCGTCACCCGTAGCTTCTGCGGCAGCCAGCATGGCCGAATAAGTAACCCCCCATTCATAACTGGCCAGACGGAAAGTTCCTCTTTCCAATTGTGCATTGGTATCCATGTTCGCATAGTCGGTAATGACTTTTCCGTTACGTTTATCGACTACTCTGGTCGGTGTGTTACTTTCCAGGTATCTCAAGACACGGTCCATGTCTTTTTTGATGTCTTCTGCTGATACAATACCATATCCTACCTGATAATCAGGCTGCAAAAGATGAAGTGGAGTATTGGAGTCATTGATGACTTCCTTTTTCTTTTGTGCATGGGCACTAAGACCGGCAGAAAGAGCCGCCAGCAGTGCGAAGTTTAAGACGAGTTTATTCATATAACTAATTTTAAATGTAAGCGTAATGGGTTATTTGAATGTATATCCTCTGAAAGTGCCTTTCAGTTCCGGCCCGATATAGAAACCAGGCTGGGTGGGTTGGTTGTAAGCCACGTTCTGTGTAGCAATGCTGATTCTATATACAGGGTCTTCCAGGAAAGTATGGAAGCGGTATTCGGTAGGAATTGTAGTTACATACAAGCGGAGAGACTTATTGTCGTCCGTACGAACCAGCACTTCTTCTCTCCAATCACCGATAAGATCGCCCTGAAGTGAAGGGTTAGATTTCGTGCCGTTGTTAAATGCGCACCCTTCTAATGTGAAGATAGTGTCGCAGCGTTTGTTTTTCCAGTCGTATTTGCTTACTTTTCCTTTGTCAAGCAGTTCACGGAGCAAGTCGCCATCCCACCATACTGCCATGTTGTAAGACAGTCCGGGAACTTTTTCTGCTACTACTTCTCCTTTGATGTTACGAATACCTCCAGAGGCTAGTGACCACATTTCTACACCGGGACTTGTCGGGTCAATTTCGGCAGCCATACAACGTCCTACATCGGTCTTGTCGGGATATTGAAGTAATACTTTTCCGGTTTTTGCATCGCGGAATGAAGAACCGTCTTTCCGGTTTTCATGGCAGGCCCATACTTGCAGACTGGCTGAAGCTGGATCAAATTGAGTGAGGTGCATGGCGTCTCCGTGTCCCATTCCTGTGGAATAAAGTCCTTTCCCGTCGTGGTCGAATGTGCAGGAACCATATACGATTTCATCGCATCCGTCCTGATCAATATCTCCTACACGGAGGTTATGGTTACCTTGTCCGGCATATTTCTCACATCCCGGGTTGTTACTATCGAATACCCAGCGATTTTTCAGTTCTTTTCCGTTCCAGTCGAATGCAGCCAGCACGGTACGTGTATAATATCCACGGCACATGACTACGCTAGGATGAACTCCGTCCAGGTAAGCAACGCATGCCAGAAAACGGTCACTACGGTTGGCACGCTCGTCTCCCCAGCCTTTCAAATCGCCACGTAATGGAATATAGTCAATGGTTTGCATGGCCTCGCCTGTCAGTCCGTTGAAAACAGTCAGGTATTCATTTCCAGTCAGTATACGTCCCTGGTTACGAAGAGGATCGGTAGGCTTTCCTTTGCTTCGTGGATCATTCGGAGAGAAATCTCCTCCTTTGGGCTGGTTCGGATCTCCCGGTTCGCGATAATCGGCTGTGGCATCTCCAATTACTTTTCCTTTTCCATCTATGGTACCGTCGGAAGTTTTCATTACAATTTCAGCCTTTCCGTCTCCATCCAGGTCATATACCATGAATTGAGTGTAGTGAGCGCCGGCACGTATATTCTTTCCCATATCGATGCGCCATAGTTTTTCTCCGGTCAGGCGGTAGCAGTCGAAGTATACGTTTCCTGTGTAGCCATCGTGTGCATTGTCGTGTGCGTTTGATGGGTCCCATTTCAGGATAATTTCATAATTTCCATCTCCATCCACATCACCGATGGATGCATCGTTGGGACTGTAGCTGTATTTTTCTCCAGCAGGTGTGACACCGTCTGTGGGTTTGTCCAGTGGAATGTCAATGTATCCTGAAGGAGCATTTCCCGGAAGGGTATAGCTCCCTTCATTTGAAGTCTCTTTTCCATTGACTACAGGTTTTACTGTATAGACCACTTTCTGGTTTCCTGAATAATTGTCTGTATAAAAAGTTCCTGTTCCAGCTGGAACTTGTGCAATCTTTTTTCCGTTCCGGTAAACATTGAATGCGGTTTCCATCGGGTCGGAAGAAAGATATCTCCATGAAACAGCTACTTTTTGTGTGTTCTCTCTGACGGCGACAACTCCTCTTCCGAGTTTTTCTCGCTGTAGTTTACTAAAATCATAATTTGTTTGTGCGGAGCTGAATACTCCCAGGCTGCAGGCAGCCAATGCCATGAGCCACTTCCTTTGTGTCTTCATTTTATGTGATATTTGATTATTGATTTATTGTGATTGAAACATCTTCTCCATTCTCCCGAATATCTGTAAAACGGATGTTTTCTACATCTTTGGTTACGAATAAAGGACGTCCATCCGGTTTCTCATAATAGAAATTGATGTGATGAAACGAGATATTCTTTGCATGTGAAATGTAGAAGCCTTTTGCCGGGATAGTACCGAACATCCACGGTTCAGGATATACCTTTTCTTGTTCCGGGAGTTCTCTTTTTCCATCCTCTTTTGTATATCCTCCTTTATAGTACAAGTGAATATGGTCGAAGGTAACATCTTCTATAATTCCATTAGGGATACCGCTGATAATGGAGGAATAACGAGAATCTACATCGTATGCATTGATGTGACTGATACGGATACGCTTCATGCTTCCGGCTGGAGTTCCTTCGGGGCTTCGCATACGGGCTCCCAGACGGAGAAAGATACCGGCATTGACAATGTGTCGCATGGTGATATGGCTGATTTCGATGTCTTCCAGATGCCCTCCGTCTACTGTTTCCAAAGCCAGTCCCCTGCAATGTTCGAAAATGCAGTTGGTTACTGTAATGTTCTTGAATCCTCCGCTAGATTCTGTACCCAGTTTGATACGTCCTGTACGGTAGCCATGGTCCGGCGCCTGAGGCTCATCCAGTTCCCAAGTACCGCTGAGCATGGTTCCACGATCGTATCCGCTGACAAAACAATCAGAGATTGTTACGTTTTCTGTATCCTTAAAGTATCCTAATGCATAAGATGATTTTAGTACAATAGCATCATCCCATGGAGTATTGACACTGCATCGGCTGATACGTACATTTTTGCAACAGTCGATGTCAAATCCGTCACGGTTGGTATCTACTTTCAGATTGTCGAGGGTCAAGTTGTCTACTCCAGTAGCCAGTAGAGCAAAATGGCCGCAGCGGAACATGGACAAATCTTTCAGTGTAACATTCTTGCATTCTTTCAGACTGATGGCTTTATTGCCTACTCCGTCGCGTCGGCTTTCTTCGCGTGTCAATCCTTTTCCGTCAATTTTTCCAGGACCACTGATTGTAATATCTTGCAGGTTAATTCCCCAGATAAGGGAATTTTTCCAGTGGCTGTGTCCGAAATCCTGGAAGCTGTTATAAGGATTAGGCTCTGCCTTGTCATATCCCTTTTCGGCTGTAGGGAAAGCAGCTACAATTGTAGCGCCTTGTTCCAGATACAGATGAATCTGGTTGGCAAGCCGGATAGAATAACAGGCATACTCTCCAGCGGGAATATATATTGTTCCACCTCCTTCGCGGGCAGCTTGCACGATAGCCTGGTTGATAGCCTCAGAATCAATGTGCTGTCCGTCGCCAACGGCTCCAAAATCTTTTACGTTATAGATTTTTGCTTGCAGCATGTTTGTACAGAGAAACAAAATCCACAGGCAGATGATGATTGTCTTATTCATGGTTGTTGTTTTTCTTGGTAAAACAATTCAGGTAACATATAGTCAGCATAGTCGGCCTTTGCATTTTGCTTGTATGCGCAGAAGTACACCTTCTCTCCTTTTCGAATAAGGCAGGTTGCTGCCAGTACGGGTGCATCCGTTTTCTTTCCAGAGGTGAGAAGTGTCAACGGAGTATCTTGCTTATGTCCGTCGGATAAACGAATGGAAGAAGCTGAAGGAACTATGAGATTGGTCACTCTTAGTTGCATGACTTTTCCGTGGTAGATTGTAACCTGTGTACCTTCTACATTGAAAACGTTGTCTTTGCAATATTGAGGTTGAATACCTGGTTCGGGAGCGATTGCATCGCATCCCCCGAAAGCCCATCCCAATGTAATATCTTCTCTCTTATTTTCGATTTCCAGAATGAATCCTTTTGTATTACTGAGTGGCTGGCAATCGATATGCAGTTGTGTTTGTTTTTCATCCAGCCATCGGCTTGAATTATTTTCAATAACGCCTAATCGGAGTGTGCCTGCTCCATCGGGCATAGAGAAAGAAAGTACTTTGTCTTGTGCAGAAATACCTCCTAAAATGCCCCATACAAAAAATCCAGTCACAAATGATTTCAGTGAATTCATAGTTCTTGATAAAATGTTGTCCTTGTTTCAGCAAAGTTACGCATCTTGAATTGAAAGGAGCATGGATTATTATACATGTTCCTCGATTATCATACACTTTCCTGAAAAAAATGAACTATCATACAAGTTGATTGCGATTTCCTTCTACCTTTGCAAGGGTAATATATTTCAAAACTAATACTTGAATACAATGAAAAAACGTTTGCTTGCAATGGTATGCGGCTGTCTGTTTTGTGGGGGAATTTTTGCCCAGCATACCTGGTTTAATGACAAAGACTTGACATTGACGGGAGCTTATTATTATCCGGAACACTGGGATGAAAGTCAATGGGAACGCGACTTAAAACAAATGCATGAACTAGGATTTGAATTTACCCATTTTGCAGAGTTTGCCTGGGCACAGCTGGAGCCCCAGGAAGGAGTGTATGATTTTTCTTGGCTGGACCGGGCAGTTGCTTTGGCGGCCAAATATGATTTGAAGGTCGTGATGTGTACTTCCACCGCTACTCCTCCTGTGTGGTTAAGCCGTAAATATCCGGAGATTTTGCTGAAGTCCGAAGACGGTACTGTGCAAGATCACGGGGCACGTCAGCATGCTTCTTTTGCGTCTCCTGTTTACCGGAAATTGGCCTATCGTATGATTGAAGAACTGGCCCGCCATTATGGAAATGATTCGCGTATCATTGGTTGGCAGCTGGATAATGAGCCTGCTGTACAATTTGACTATAATCAGGCAGCAGAAGAAGCTTTCCGAGAATTCCTGAAAGAAAAATACCATTACAATATTCAGGAACTAAACGCAGCCTGGGGAACAGCTTTCTGGAGTGAAGTCTATTCTCGGTTTGAGGAAATCACCTTGCCTAAAACTGCCCAAATGTTTATGAATCATCATCAGATTCTGGATTATCGTCGGTTTGCAGCCAAGCAGACTAATGATTTTTTGAATGAACAATGCAGATTAATCAAGAAATATGCCAAGAATCAGTGGGTGACTACCAATTATATTCCAGATTATGACAAAGGACATATTGGAGGTAGCAAGGACCTGGATTTTGTCAGCTATACCCGTTATATGGTATATGGTGACAATGAAGGTATCGGTCGTAGAGGGTATCGTGTAGGAAATCCCTTACGTATTGCCATGGCAAATGACTTTTTCCGTCCGGTAAATGGTACTTACGGGGTAATGGAGTTGCAGCCGGGACAGGTAAACTGGGGAAGTATCAATCCTCAACCCTTGCCGGGTGCTGTCCGTTTGTGGTTATGGAGCGTATTTGCCGGAGGTTCTGATTTTATCTGTACGTATCGCTATCGTCAGCCTTTGTATGGAACTGAGCAGTATCATTATGGTATTGTGGGTACAGATGGTGTGACAGTGACACCTGGTGGACGAGAGTATGAACAGTTCATGAAAGAAATCCGTTTATTGAGAAAAGATTATTGCCCGAAGGAAGATAAACCGGAAACCTATCTGAAACGGAAGACAGCTATTTTGTGGAATCCGGAAAACTATTGGAGTATTGACCGTCAGAAACAGAATGCAACATGGAATACCTTTGCTCATGTAGATAAATATTATCGTACACTTAAGTCTTATGCAGCTCCTGTAGATTTTATTTCTGAAGAGAAAGATTTCTCACAATATCCGGTGATGATAGTTCCGGCATATCAGTTGGCCGATAAAAAACTGGTAGCAAGGTGGAAAAAATATGTGGAAGAGGGAGGAAATTTGGTGCTGACTTGCCGTACCGCACAGAAAGACCGTTTTGGACGTTTGCCAGAGGCTTCTTTTGGTTCAATGATTGATGAGTTGACTGGAAATCACATGGAGTTTTATGATTTGTTGTTGCCTCAAGATCCAGGACAAGTAAAGATGGATGGAAAAGTCTATACTTGGAATACTTGGGGAGAGATTCTGCAACCCGGTGCTTCCAATGAGGTTTGGGCTACTTATACGAATGAATTTTATGAAGGAAAACCTGCGGTTACTTTCCGTAAATTAGGAAAGGGTTCTGTGACTTATATCGGAGTAGACAGCTCAGACGGGGCTTTGGAGCGTCAGGTGTTGGATAAGTTGTATAGTCGTCTGCAAATCGAAGTAATGAATCTACCTTATGGCGTAACAATGGAATATCGTAACGGATTAGGTATAGTGCTAAACTATAGTGACCAGCCTTATCAGTTTGCACTTCCTCAAGGAGCAAAAGTGTTGATTGGTACTCCTAATATTGCTACAGCCGGTGTATTAGTCTTCAAGTTTTAGAAGAGAGAAAATATAGGATGTAAAAAACGGCTTTAAATGATGTTCTCCTGTCATTTAAAGCCGTTTTTATTATCTATTAATGTGGTGTTACTGCGGAATTACCTCCTGCATATAAATCGCATCCAGACTCCACAATGCAGCATCATTGGTGCTGATTGTCTTACATTCATCCATAGCTGCCGGGACTTCTGGAGGAAGCACTTTTTCTATCTTGAATTCCGGTGCCGGAGTATGTTCCAGTTTGCTCCATAAATCTTTCCAGGCCTCTGCGGCTGTTTTCGGGTCATATAGATGAGACGCTGCGTATGCCATCAGTCTGCAAACCCGGAAGCGGTTACGTGTTATTTCGAGTGATTTCTGTTTGTAATCGCGTGCATGCTCCAGCCATACTTTGTTGAATTCCGGGACTTGAATCATTTCCTGCATTTCATTCATTATTTCAAAGCCTCCCATGATCGTCATCAGGTGATTGGTATTCTGTCTATTGGGATCGCCCTCATAACTGATTACTCCGGTTGCCGGGTCATATCCTAAGGCCATATTTCCAGTGAATAATCCATTTTTCAGGGCTGCAATACTCTTCATGCCTGTGATAATCTTATCGCGGTACTTCGTATTCTGCGTACGTTCCCATTCAGTCATCCAGTTGCCTGCGTAGGCCAGCCAGTCGGGGCCGATGCGTAATCGGGCAGGTGCGCTGCATGGGAACTGGCTCTTTGGCTCGGCCAAACGCATCGGGTCGAGTGTATACAGTTTCTGGTCTGCATCGGTTACTTCTTTCATTAAGTCGCCGGCTCTTTCGTCTGTAGTCAGGTAATAATAGAAACGATTCCAGGCGGCCTGACTGATACGAGCTTCTTTTGCACCGCATCCCCAGTGACTGACGTTGTGACGGCTTCCTAAGCCTGCATTGGGACCGATGTGATATACATCCACTTCTGCCGTATGGCGTGTGATGGCTTCTGCCATTTTCCAGATGTCCTGCCGTCCTGTGCGCAGGAAATTATACCACAGCCACATGTTGGATGCCAGTTCGGTGTTATCCCACGCAAATCCGCCTACATCGTATCTCCATGAGTGACGTATCGGATCGTAAGCATGCATTAAGTCACCATAGTTCCAAAAGCCATACCATTTATGTTGGGCAATGGCGTTTTGATATAAATCGATATAAGCATTCAGACGGTCTTCTACCTTGCTACGCTGCGGATTACTTCGATCAGGTAATGACCAGATACCAAAAGCCCGGCAGGCATGGAGATATTCCGGAGTACACATTAGCGGAGCTGCTTCTGATAGAATCTGTGCTGTTTCTGCAATGCCGGCTTTACCCGGATAAGCAGCTTGTGGAACAACTGTCAGAGTGTGTGTGCGAGCAATACCATAGGGGGTACTCATTCCTTCTTGTACGTCTTCGTAGCTTGCTATCAGGTCATGTGCCACCTTGTCATAGTGTCTTAAATCCATAGCTTCTGACTCCGGACTCCATAGCCAGACAATCAGTGAAGCCTCCTGACTGCGTGCATGTTGTACTTCCAGGGTAGAAGGATAGGCCTGCCAGAAATCCTGCAAGGCAACTCCTATTCCTCCACTGACATCACCGGCAAAAGCATATCCTCCGGATTGTGTGCCGGTAAAAGTACCAATCCAGGGGCTGTCTTCTGTAGCTCGTTTGCGGATACTGAAAGAATTGTCTGTAAGTTGAGAGAGGCGGAAATTATCCCATGCAGCCCAATTGTCAATCAAACTTCTGTTTTTTGCATCAAAACGTTGGTATTCAGGGATGCGTTTTCCTTCCATCTGTTGTTTCTGCCAGCTTTGGTCTTTGTCGAGTGTCAGGATTCTTCTTCCCACCAGCGGTTTAACCGGTTCGCTCCATACACCTCCGTCGGCACAGGCGAAGGCTACATGACGGTTATATAAATCCTCTCTCATCGGAACCTGGAATCGTACTCCTAATGAGCGGATGAAATCTTTGTTTTGGTCTCCATCGTAGATAAAAGAGTGTACCATTTTGATTTGTTCGTTTCCTGCGTAAAAATACATTCGCAGAGTGAATGGAAGCCATTCACGTCCGTCTTTTCCCTGCTGTACACCTTCCAGTTTGATGGTAGTACGTATTTTCCCTTGCTGTTCAATTACGGCTTTTTTGATGAGGCTATTGAATGACTGATAATGAATCTCAGTGGCATCTTCTCGTGATGGAGAATCTTGTGTGCTGGCAATTAAATCTGCCTTTCCACCTACTTTCACATTCCCATACAGAAGACTGTCGAGAATACACGTTCCAGATTTAGGGATAAAAGCAGTAATTTTTCCAGTGGCTATAGTCAGTTGGTTATCGGATTCTGTGACATGAATTTCTTCTGTATTGGTTGTTTTTTTCTTTTTAGAAGAAGGTATTACTTTTACCGAACGGGTATTACCCGGAATAACAGCAGCCATACCGGCCCATTTTATAGAGCCATCGGGCCAGTATGCTGTGGTCCATGTGTCGGCTTCCACTAATTCTCCGTTTTCAGTTTGTACGCACAAGGGGGTACCTGATTTTACTTTACCTTGTTTGAACGGAACTCCAAAACTGATGGGGCGTGCTTGTTCTGGAACCTTTCCAATCCAGTGTAAAGGAGCTTCGGTAGCTTTTTCTTTTTCAATGGAGTATTTGAAATTAGTGATACGTGTCCTAGATAATGTGGTACGGAAACCGAACCAGCCGGAAGTCAACGGTGACGGATCATAAAAGTCGACAAGTAATTTCCCGTCGATGTAATAGCGTATTCTGTTGTCTGTATTTTGAATCTTAATGTGATACCATTTATTTGCTGTCAACAGATTATTTTGGTCTTTGTATTCTTTCAAAATGGCAGGACGCACCTTTTCATCTGTAACCCCGGCTTCATTGCCGTCATAACGACGGAAACGAGTGGTCGAATTGTAGTTTCCTCCATATCCCAGATAATACAGCTGAAGGCTGTAGCAGTTTACGAAAACTCCGTTTCGCCAGTTCATGCGTTTCCAGATGTCAGAAGCTTTCGGGTCAGAAGCCATCCAGAAGCAGTTTAAGTCGCTTAGTCTGTCACCTGGTTTCCCTTCTACTGCCACACAGGCATCGTATTCAATGGTTACGTTGCCCGACATTTTTTCTTTTCTCCATAAAGTCAGTCCTTTAGGAGATAAAATTTCACAGGTATCTCCTGAAAAGGAAACTTTATAGTCAGGAGATTCGGATTCTACCTTCCAGTATTTGCTGAAATGGCTTTTGTCCAGTCCGGATGTTGTTCCGGATTGTGCATTCATTGTAAAAGGACTACATATCAAGAGTCCTATTAACCACAGTTTCTTCATAGTCTTATTGGAAAAATATTTATTTTACAAAGTACGGGAAAGCTGCTCTTTTCAGGGATGGAAGATTGTACATGTTGCTGTAAATTTGTACAAAAAAAGAGGTGTTCCTCTTTGGAGAGAAACACCTCTTGATATTTAATGGATAATACAATTAATATCCAGGGTTTTGCAAAGCTCGTTTTTCTTCATTGGTCAGAGCTGCTCCACTATTATTGGTAACACCATCCAGATAAGATTGAGGTATTGGGCGATAATAATGTATTGCAGGGTCAAATTCTCCAATTCCACGGCTTACACCATCGTTAAATGCATGCCAACGTGCATCAAGAGTTTTTGTGCGTGCTAGGTCTTCCCATCTATATCCTTCGCCACAAAGTTCACGTGTACGTTCGTTCAACAAGAAGCACATCATTTTTTCTGCATTGCTAGTGCAATTCAGAGCGTGATAGATAGGTGCATCTGTTTGAGAATTATATACATCGTTTACGCTGTTCAGGTGCATGCCTGAAAGAGATGACTGTGCATTGTAAACACTTTCCTGTCCTTCCAGGTTATTAGATTCATAATAAGTGTTCTGTTCAGAATAGATGGCTCCGTCAGCAGAGTAACCTCCTCCTTTTCCAGCGCAGTAAGTATTGGTTTTATAAGCTTGTCCACCATCGATATGTACTCCACGATTCTCATTTACTTTGTAAGCTGCACGATCACGCAGTATATTAATCCAGGCAATTGCATCGGCATAATGGCTTTCTCCCTTACGAATATAAGCTTCTGCAACCATTAATACGTCATCTGCTGAACGAGCCAGAATTGCGTCTCTGGTTCCAAATTGTGAAGCGATTGAATTACGATAACCGTCACGGAATTTTGATAGTGCTACAGAGCGTTTGTGAGGAATAATGGAATAATAGTTACCAGTATGTGTGGTTCCTGTGTTCCAGTTTTGACTTTCGCCTGCAAAGTATCTAACAAAAGTATGAGTGTTGCAAAGCTGTCCATTTTTTAATACTTTACCTTCAACTGTAACGGGTTCACCTGTTTCTTCATTTATTTCTTCATAATTGCTGAAACGAGTATCACCGGGATTGTTTACAATATATCGAATTCCGACATCGCCTGCTTTAAAGCGTTTGCCATCTTTTTGGGCTCCTGCGGGTGCTTTTCCGCTAGCAATATCTTTTGCTGTCCATACTGGAGCTCCATTAGTATCATTTGCGCCATAGCACGTAATGAACGATTTCCAGAAACGGGAGTCATTGATACGGTCAAAAACTTGCATGGTATATTCTGTTGCACTGACATAGGAAAATTCGCGACCTCCAGATATATCTCTTTTGGTACCAGCCATATCTTGATATACAGATGGATAATACAGGTGCATCTGATTGCCAAAACGTCCCCATGTGGATTCATCGTTAGAGAACTGCGCAGCCAAAACTACTTCACTTACTTTTTCATTTGCTCCATTGGGCTCTGTATAGTTCCAAAGATCGATGTAATTCTTACATAAAGGATGTTTGTTGAAAACTTCCGTTCCGTAAGTAATAACAGCGTCCAAGTCATCTGCTACATACTGGCTGTTCCATTCTTCGTTTATTTCAGAAGCACGGAATAAGTGAGCCTTAGCCAAATAATGCGCAGCCGCATATTTGGTTATTCTTCCTGTTCCTTCAGAAGCTGTTTCTGGAAGTAACTTATATGCCTCTCCTAAGTCTGAGATGATTTGTTTATATACTTCTTCTGCGCTGTTTCTTCCAAAATTAGTTTCAACATTATTAGAATAAGATAAAACTAGAGGTACACCTCCAAATTGTTTTACCAATTCAAAATAAGCGAATGCTCTCAGGAAGTATCCTTCTCCTAATCTGGTATTATACGTGTCACTATTTTGGTCATAATATTGAGGGATGTTGGTAACAATGATATTTGCTGCTCTGATGAGTGCAAACATATTGTCCCATAAAGGCTGATTGGCACCTGTTTCTGCTGAATTCAGGTCTTTGCTATAATGGTTCCAAGCAGGCATGGTATTATTGGCATCTGTGAATTCATCCACTCCCATGTTATAACATTCAATAGCCCATACATAATTAAATTTGAATTTTAATTTTTCGTATGCTCCTGTTACGAGACCATCCAACCCTTCCTGGGTATTGAAATAGCTTGTATCATATTGTGTAATTTGATCTTCTTCCAAAAAGGAGTCGCTGCATGATGTCATGGCTCCATTTATGGCACTGAGCATTAATGCTGAGAATAATATCTTATTAAGCTTCATAATTTTTTCATTTTTTAGAATCCAATATTCAAACCAATAACAAAACTCTTTATCGTTGTAGCAGATCCGAAAGTCTTGGTATTATTATCATAATTCAATAAATCTGTATCCAGCCAATCGCATGCTTTGTAGATGCTGAAAGGATTCATAGCTTGTACATAAACCTTTAAATTGTTCAAACCGGTATTCTTCAGTTGTTTTTGGGTAAAGTTATAGCCCAAAGAAATATTACGTACTTTGATGTAAGATCCATCCTGATAATTCATGGATGAGCTGTAGGTGTCTGCTGCTTCACCGTTAGAGCCTGGAGAATAATATGCAGCATTTTCATTTGTGCCTGCAACCCAATAGTCCAGTTTACGCATCATGTAACGTCCGTCTAGACTTGCAGCGCCTTGAGGAACAGTAAATCCCCAGCGTGAAAGAATAAAGAAGGATAATTCAAAATTTTTGTAACTGAACGTATTGTTCCATCCGGCAGTCCAGTCAGGACGTATTTTGCCGACAATCTGACGGTCGTTTGTGGCATCGATTGTTCCGTCATTATTCAAATCTTTTACTTTTATCTGACCTGGTTTACGTCCATATTTTGCTGCTTCAGAAGCTTCTGAGGTTTTCCATATACCATCGTATACATAGTCATAATATACTCCGATTTCTTCACCTACAAACCATCTGTTATTCACGTCTTCTGTTCTTCCATTGGACAACTCATCAATTTGGTTTCTATCCATAGACCATGTGAGAGTAGTGTTCCAAGAAAAATCTTTAGTTTGTACAGGGATTGCATTCAATTGAAGATCAATACCCCAGCCAGAAGTCTTACCTACATTTGCGTATGTAGAACCATATCCATTAGTGATAGGAATTGACATTAACAATAACAAATCATTTGTTTTGGTTTTATAGGCATCGATACTACCAGTCAAACGATTATTCAAGAATCCATAATCAATACCTAAATTGTATTGTGTAGTTCTTTCCCATCCTAAATCAGGATTAGCCATTTTTACAATGTCGTCTGCTGCAAGTGACGGGTCAGAAGGTAAGTATCCTAATGAAGAGTTCTGTTGTCCCCAGTTATAATACATGGCTTGAAGCGGACCTTTGGTTGCATAAGCGCTGATTGCAGCATTACCTGTGACACCAAATCCCAAACGTAATTTTAACTGGCTAAGCCAATTGATGTTTTTCATGAAATCTTCCTGATCAATACGCCATGCCAATGCCATAGAGGGGAAACTTGCCCATTTATGACCAGGAGCTAGCTGTGAGGCACCATCCCAACGCATAGATGCTGTCAGCAAATATTTGTCCATGAAGCCGTAGTTGGCTCGAATCATATAAGATGTCATTTGGGTTTCTGTTAATCCTGTTCCAAAAGAACCAAGTGTACCCGCACTAGCAAGGTTATACCACAATTCTTGAGAAGAGGCTACGTCTGTAGCACGCATGTCTCCCATTTCATAATGATAAGCGGAAGCAGATTGCATTAAAGTTAATCCTAAATTATGCTTTTCTGCAAATTGACGGTTATAATAAATCAAGTTATCTAATGTCCATGAACGTTTCTGCTCATTTTTGTATTGAGCTCTGTTGTTTCCATCTCCATTGATACCATCTGCAGCATTGGCCATTCCTAATGTATAAAACTGGAATTCTGGGCCAAACTGGATACGGTAAGATAAGCCTTTTAAGGGTTCCCAGATTTTCTCAAAATCAACTTGTGCATACATACTGGCATTAGCACGGAATGTACGACGTTGGTTTGTATTATAATTTAATTCACGGATAGGGTTGATGATATTAACATCTCCATTCGGATTACGGATGTATTTTCCATCTTCATCGTAAGGAACAGTCCAGGGCAACATTCCTCTTAATGCTCCGTAGAGGTCACCTGCACCGGTAACTGATTTTGTAAAACTATATCCATAGTCCTGAGTAGAGTAAGATGCATTGATTGATGTTCCCATTTTGAAAAAAGAAATAGGATTGGCATCAAATGATGTCTTTAAGGTATAACGTTCATAGGATTGTCCTGGTTGAGTTCCTTTCTGATTTAGATATCCAAATGAGGCATATCCTTGGAATTTGTCTGTACCTCCAGATGCACTTAATGTATGCTCATGAGTAATACCGGTTTGTTTTCCGTTAGAAGCCCAATCATACGAACCAACTTTTGAAGGGTCGTATGTTCCTCCTGCCCAGGCTTTTTCAATATTTGCCCAAGAAGCGGCTACACTTCCAAAAGCGGCCTGATCGGCTGCATAGTCTGGAGTTGCAGAAGGATAGGATCCCATATTGTACTTGGCTAATCGTGCATAATCTAGCCATTCAGATGCAGACATCATTTGTGTTACATCGTGTAATGTTTCAAATGTGACTGTTCCTGAATAGTTCAGAGAGATTTTTCCTTCTTTCCCTTTTTTGGTAGTGACCAAAATCACACCATTTGCACCACGAGAACCATAGATGGCAGTTGCAGAAGCATCCTTCAAAATGTCAATACTTTCAATGTCGCTAGGATTGATGTTTTCAATACCTCCATTCTGAATAATCATACCGTCGACTACATACAGAGGACTTTGTGCCGCATTAATAGAGCGTACACCACGAATATTAATATCTCCGACTTCGCCAGGACGTTGACTGGAAGTAATGTCCACACCGGCGGTTTTACCTTGCATACCTTCCAGTGCATTTTTAACAGGCATCGCTTTCAATTCTTTTTCTCCGACACGTGCCATCGCACCAGTAACGTCTGATTTTTTCTGCACACCGTAACCTACCACAACAACTTCATCCAACACTTCGGTATCTTCCACCATCGTCACATTGAATGTAGTTTTTCCCTGTACTGGAATCACCTGAGTCTTGAAACCTACAAAACTGATTTCAAGCGAAGCATTGTTTGGTACATTAGATAAGGTAAACTTACCGTCAAAGTCAGTAATGGTACCATTGGTAGTTCCTTTTACTACTACGCTCGCACCAATTACAGATTCCCCACTTTTGTCGAGTACAGTTCCCGACACTGTCTTGCCTTGTGCATACGCGCCAATCGCGATAACAGACAACAAGGCCAAGAAGAACAAACGTTGCAGGCTGGAAGCGCAACGCATCAGACTAGAACAATTTCTGTCTTTCATACCTCTAATTTGGTTAAGTTAAACAAAAGTTAGTTTCATTATATCTCTATATTTTGCATCTGCTGTCTCAAATGCGTTGTAAAAGTACGATTGCATAAGGTCTCAAACAATGTAAAATTGTGTAGATACATGGAAAAATTTGTACAAATACCTTTCAAGAGTTTTTTAAGCCTGCTTTGACATAAAAATCTTCTTTATGTCATATTCATCAAACAATCTTATCATACATATTGCAGGTTTGTTAACAGATTAGAGAATTTAAGTTATTTCATTAACATTCAAACATACAAATTCTCTATATAATTCTTCTTTTCCCTTTGATGTATTCCTTTAAATTTAGGCACAAATTCTCTGTTTCACACTGTGGGATATAAAAACCACAGTGTGAGATACATATTTCACAGTGTGAAATACAAATCCCACACTGTGAAACAGAGTTTTTGCAAAGTAGTTCTGAAAAAATGATTAGAACAAAATAAACTATCAATAAGAATCTTTTTCTTTATGTAAATTTTCATCCATTTAAATCTTATCATTAAAACTATATAAAACGGCAATTTCACATTTTAATCGATTTTAAAAAAAGAACATGATATACCGCTTGAACAAATCAGACCATCTCATATTCATCAATATCAGAATTTTTTAGAAAAAAGAGAACTGTCCAGTACTACCTCCGTATTTATCTTACTCTGATAAAAGTTATTTGTTTATGTACCAATAATTCCAGTTATAATCTTTATTTTTCCATGTATTCTTACAAGAGATAATGTATTTTTACACAAAATATTTAGATAGTATGAGACTGAGATTTTTATGGATAAGTTTATGTCTGTTGGTGGTTATAAGCAGTATTCATGCCGCAGGACGTGAAAAATATAATTTCAACAGTGGCTGGAAGCTAAAAGTCGGTGATATAGCTCAGGCAGAGAGTGTGAGTTATTTGGATACGGAATGGAAGTCGGTTACACTTCCTCAGTCGCGGTGTTTTTGTCGCGGAACTCATTGTTGAGCTGCTTAATCTGCTCGTTGTCCACAAAGCTGACGCTGACCTCTGCCGCACCCTGAAAATCCTCCATGGTCAATACGGCGCTGCAACAGCGTCTGACCAGCAAGCGGATGCCGGTCGGAATTTTAACTGCCTTCTGTTTATTCGAAATTGAAACTTTTACTCCATCCATACTCTATCTGCGAGCCTCCTTATTATGATACCTTTCATATGCTGTAATAATATCCTGCACCAATTTATGTCTGACAACGTCCTTTTCGGTCAGGCGCATGATGGCAATATCGTCGATATTCTTCAGCACCTTCACCGCTTCAATCAGTCCCGAGCGCCCTGCGTTGGGCAGGTCGATCTGGGTGACGTCGCCGGTTACGATTGCCTTTGAGTTAAAGCCCAATCGGGTCAAAAACATCTTCATCTGCGCAGGAGTTGTGTTCTGAGCCTCGTCCAGAATGATAAATGCATTGTCTAATGTACGACCACGCATGTATGCAAGTGGTGCAACTTCAATTAGTCCTTTTTCAGAATTTTTTAAAAAGCTTTCTGCTCCCATAATCTGATAAAGAGCATCATAAAGCGGACGCAGATAAGGATCAATCTTGCTTTGCAGATCTCCCGGAAGAAATCCAAGCTTTTCTCCCGCCTCAATGGCAGGCCTTGTCAGAATGATTCTACCAACTTCATTATTTTTAAATGCAGTGATTGCCATAGCCATGGCCAGGTATGTCTTTCCTGTTCCGGCAGGACCTAGTCCAAAGACAATCATTTTTTCGCGAATTTCATCTACATACTGTTTTTGCCCAAGTGTCTTTGGTTTTATCGGCTTCCCCTGTAAGGTGTGACAGATAATATCTTTATCAATTTCCAAGACATTATCTTCACTGTCTTCCATGACAAGAGCCAGCGTATAATTCACATTTTGTTCTGAAATCGTGTTACCTCGACGGGATAATTCAAGAAGCTGTGAGAGTACATTTCTTGCGCGCTCTACAGCATTGCTGTCCCCCATGATCTTGACAACACCATCTCTGGAAATCAGTGTCACATGAAGGGAGCGCTCAATCTT
>OGZW01000860.1_pt1 | contig 24504 bp, 38 predicted proteins | sample 1577001 | NCBI WGS metagenome assembly OGZW01 (sample SAMEA3541519, study PRJEB24748) | human gut metagenome | biome: human gut; feature: human-associated habitat; material: faeces | place: China | collected 2012 | reverse complement strand
GCTTATGAACGGTGTATCGCACATGCTTCCATTCGTAGTTGCACGAAAGATAAATGTATAAGCACAAGGTAACTTAAGTAATTAGGAGGATGTTTAAAAATGGCAGGCATCTGACATTTTTAGAACGAGAAAGAGATAAGAAGCCAACAAGCAAAACAACATACTATTGCAATGCAGGAACATTATGCTATACAAATTGCAGAGACCGTTAAGAAAACAAAAGAGTAAGATGCATCCGCAGAGGATGCATCTTCAAATGCAGCTAAATTTAATCCTATGATGAATATTATTGTTGAAATAAGTGACGCGGAGGTTTTATGTATAGAGATTTGAAAAATGGTGTACAAGCATTACACCATTAAAGAAATTAATTAGAATCTATAAGTCATGGTTCTCGAAAGCACTACACAATTTCAAGCAAAATTGTAAGTATGCTCTAGGCGCAGTTATATTAATGCTAGTATTGCCTGTGGCATGTTCCGTATTTGCATTTATTATGTGTAATTTTACGGGTATGGCAATAGCACATATTATCATTGCATTAGGTATCACATTTCTTTGCGTAGATTCACTTTTTAAGGAATCAATTTATGATTGCTTAGAGCCTCTATTTGGAACTATTTTATTTTATGTAATGATGACACTTCTTGTAGCCTTTGTTTAACATAGCTAATATTATATAAAGAGTCATAAGTAGGAGGATGAAATGGGATTTATACCGACAGACGATTATATCGAAGTCACATTAGAAAGAGGGCTCGATCGATTATTAACATGCGCCTCAGATAAATTATTTTCAGACGGCCTTGATGCAGATGAGTTCATCTACTTTGATGATCATAAAGGATTTTGTTATAAAGATGGGTGCTTGCTAGGTCAACACGTGGATGAAGTAGTAGAGACAATGCACAGAATGGGCTGGTGTTTTTACCATAAATTCTTTGTGCACAAGTGATTAACGTACATTGCATTATAATAAGGAAGAAACTCATACAGAGGTGGCTACATGAGTAAGAGGCATAAGCATTCTAAGTGGATGTACAAAATTGTGATTCCGTCATTAAGTATTTGTGCATTTGCCGTCGTTATATGTGGAGTTAAGCGTATTGACGACTATCAGACAGACAAAAGAGAATCATATATTGCGGAGAATGCTCGAAATGGTAATTTGGTATGTATGATTTCAACAAAAGGTGTTGCTGGTTCCTATTACATGGATGCAGTGATATCAAAGGATGACTATCAGAAATATATCAATGGTGAAGATGTGATGGTAAATATACACACAAAACAGTATGCAGTTGCAGTGGATAGAAATGATATAGCGTATATTCACGTCTTTACTGATAATCTTACGAATTAAGGAGAGAAAATATGAGAAATCGTGGAATTAGTTGCAATGGAGAATGTACTACGGCTTGCCATACTGCTTGCTCTGGTTGCTCCACCATGTGTGCATATACTGCTGAGAAACCCGAGCATATCATGCTTAGTAGTGCCGGAGAAGCATCAATGACAGATAACGAGAAAATTAAGAGCATACCAACTGAGTGTAGTGCATGTGGCGCTCAGGCAGAAATAAGACCAATGGGATTCTTATTTATCAAGGAGTGCCCATATTGCAAGAAGAAAGAAGTTATCTCAATTTAGATTGGAGAAATGATTTGCATTAAGTTAGGATATTCAACAGGAGGAAAATAATATATGAAAACTGGAAGTATTCGAGCTACAATAGACCAATGCCAGTCTATTCTACTTGGATCTGCTTATATGGCATCCCGGAAGCTCAGCAAAATACAGTGCAAAGTTTTAGACTTCAAAATGTGTTAAGTGACTATTATCCTAGTGAGAAATCCTTAATCAATATTGACTTTTTATTACTGTCTGAAGATTATGATTGGGATACTTCGGATGCAACAATTATCAAATTTTTGCAAGCTGTTTTCAAGAACAGAATGACAGACTCCGCATTTAACCCGTTCTTACAGATTAGTCCTGAAATAGAAAGCGAGGTAGAATCTATTATGACAGCTCAAGAAGAATACGAATATGAATTGCAGGTGGAAAGAGAACAGGCCGCTGCAGAAGGAAGAGAAGAAGGAAGAGCAGAAGGCAGGGCAGAAGGCAGAGCAGAAGGCAGAGCAGAAGGCAGAGCAGAAGGCAGAGCAGAAGGCATTATTTCCGCTGCAGTTAAACTACATATGACAGATGTCGGCGTTCTTACAAGTATGCTTGTTGATGAATTATTAATAACGCCTAAGCAGGCTCATGAGTACATCAAGAAATTCTTACCAGACAAATCTAATGATTCTGAAGAATAATCTTGACCAGTATCATTAAGGTTTTCATCAGCATTATAAAGTTTGATAAGTAATTAAGAACTCAATTATTTGAATAAGTACCGAGTAGCAAAAGAAGTAAACTAAAGAGTTTACTTCTTTTTTATTGAATGGAGGGAAATTATGGCAGGCACAAGGTGGGCATTGAAACAATGGAAAGAAGCAGTTGGTGATTCTCCTAATTGGGAGATTTTTGAGATACCGGCTGAAGTTATTGAAAAAAGAGGACTTGAACAGGATTATTCGATTAAGTATGTCGGACCAATTGAGAATGGAACAACTGTAGAAGAAGTACCAAAGGTGCCATTGCTGTACAGAACTTTTGCAGATTTAAAAGATTTAATCGAATTACCATTAGGTTTACGAAAGGGACTCAATTATGATATTGTTGCTGGTTGCAGCAATTTTAATCCTTCGTCCGATGCACTACAGAAATTAACGCTAGGAGAGTTTTGTACTCCGTATACAACTAATTTCTTGAATGATACAGGATCTCCAAATATTATTGATCATAACAAACTTGGTGACAAACCAAGTGAATTAGTTGCAAAATTGTTATGTCTTGATCCTTCTGATGTACATAAAGTTTTAACAGAGGCTTACGGGGAAGATTTTGATAGGTTCAATAGCTCTAGTTTCCACAGTGCTTTTGAGGTAAATGGTTTTATGCGTTCCAGTAAATTATTAAAATCCTTGAATTGCTTTAAAGTTGCATTTCCACACTTTACTGTTCGAAAGTTTTCTTCTGGCAGCACGCTAACCTTGAAAGAAGCGGGTAAGGCTAGTGATATGAAATGTCCTGTATGCTCAATTTATGATCGCATAGCTATTTGCAGCGATTATTTCCCAGCATATCCATTAAGATTCGATTGCATTATTTATCATCTTTCAGATGATTTTATTTTAGACACTGACGATGAAAAATTGGTGAATGCATTAGGCATCAAGTTTAATAACACTCATCTAAAGCATTCATATAAAGCTGGAAAAGATGCCGTCGTTGAAGTGACTGGTGACAACAGCATAGTTGCTACAGGTTGTCCATTGCAAGCAAGTGGCACGTTAACTATTAAAGGATCTGGAACGCTAACACTTGAGTGCTCTGAAGGAATGCAGGCTTGCATTGGTATTGAAACACATACAGGTATGAGCTATGGTCGTTGGGAGCCTGGTAGAGGGCCTTCTTTGAATAAAATAATTGTTGACGGTGTAAAAGTTGATTGCCATTCAAGAGTATTGAATTTCAGTATTGGAAGTTATGGTGAGTCTGAAGTTCCAGAAATTGAGTGTATTAATGGTGGTTCTTTAAACTGCCCAGAAATCAATGGCAAACGCATTATGAACAGATCAGGCGCTGAAGGTCTTTGCGGTAGTACAAAGCGTGAGAATTGTGCTGAATACGAGATTATTACAGATGTACATGATAAGCCACAGAAGATGTTGTTTTAAGAATTGAGGTGTATGTGCGTATGAAACTTAATAAAGAATCCAAAACAATTTTACCTTTATTTTTGATAATTTTTGTAATGATTCTGCTTACTTCTGGTTTTAAGAAGGGGCTGATTGCAGTGTCTGCTTTTTTGTTTTGTGGTGCTACTATGATAGCATCAATTTGGTTAATTGCTTTTATTATTGCCTGTATTTTGTTCGGCAGTATTAGAGAAGCATGGATTGAAATGAATCCGTTGGCTTTGATTAAGGAATTGTGTTCTTAAGTACAATGTATTAAATCAGTATTCTGTGTAAGGAGTTTACGCTGGGTCAGATGGAAGTTATTCACTCAGGTTGAAGAATGCATCAGGTAGTGCACCAAAGAAAATGCAATTTTAGGAGGAATTTAATACGGCAAAGTTTTGGTTAGAACACAATGAAGTAAAAAGCGATATGGATCTTTCAATTTTTGGTTATTATCAAATGGAAGAGATTCGCCTAGGTTTAGTGAAAAATCTAGATGTTGCAGTTTATGCAAGCCCAGAATTTAGCAATTATCAAATGGAAGAGATTCGCCTAGGTTTGGAGAAAAATCTTGATGTTTCAGTCTATGCAAAACCAGAGTATACCCATGATCAAATGGAAATTATTCGTCTAGGTTTGGAGAACGCAACAGTATAGCCAAAGAAAATAAAATTTTAGGAGGTTTATTGTGACAGGTTTGGAACATGTAGGCACTTCAGTATTTAAAGATGTTATATGGCAGTTGCCTGAATCTGATAACTGTAAAGACTTATTGTTACAAATTCTTAAAGAAATGGTTATCAAGCACAAAAATGATTATTATGAGAGCGCTTATTTGGTGAATACCAAAACTTGTGATTTTGTATATACTGATGCAACTGATCGTCCTGATCACGTTTCAATGACAGATGAAATGCGTGCATTTGCAATGGAAGCTGAGGGCTCTCTCATATCAATCCATAATCATGGAGATTCAGATATTCCAAGCTCTCAGGATCTTAGATTTTCCTATAAATTGTCAAGCAAATATGATTTTGTTATTTCAACACTTGGGGATCTTTGGCAATATAAATCTTATAAGTTGTATACTGTTGAAAGTTTAGATGAATTTTTTCAGAAATGCTCTCGTAGTATAAATAATCTGAATCGTGATTTTCTGAAAAGTAGAGTTGGAATTAATGATTATTATCAGCAGCATGTTGAAATGATGGGTCAAGCATATGCAGTTCTCGGTTTGCAAGGTATTTTACTAAAGGAGTTATATTGGTGTCATCACCCTAGAAAGCGTGATTATGAGCTATTTGAAAAATGGAAGATTTCGCAATTGAAAGAAACTACGGCTGGTTCACAGAGAATGGAGGTTTAGTATGGCGACAGTTATTCATACATGGGAAGAATTTGAGGAATGGGCTACGAAGCATCCTGAAACTGAGGTTGCAACTATTACTGTAAATAGTAAAAGACTGGTAGAGCATGCTTACATCAAAGCTAAGAACAGAGTAACAGGTCCACAGTCAATTTTTATACCAGATGAAACATGTATCGATCATTATTTCACATCACATGTCTTACGACCTGGTTTTCGTTATTTAACAGAGGAAGCCAATCGTATTTTAAATGATTGCAAGTTCGATTGTGTGCTACAACCAATGGAGGTTTAGTATGGCATGGGCAGCTGAATTGAAACGCAGAAATTGGTACTGCATTTGTGGAACTTTTATGCCAGAGATTTTTAGTAGACAATTATATGATGAATGGTATGCATCCTTAAGTGAAGAAGCTAAACAGCGTTTAGCAAAGAAAGTGCAGAAGAAGAGAGAAAAAGAGTATCGTGAGTTACAACAAGGGTTACGTAATATTTCTACACTCGCGACTGCAGCATGTCAATATCGTGATCGTCTTTTTTCACGCTAACCAAAGGAGAGATAATATGGCATGGATGGCAGAATTGAAACGAAGACATTGGTATTGTATTTGCGGACTTTTTATGCCGCAGGCTTTTAGTAAGTATTTATATGACCAATGGTATTCATCACTAAGTACTGAGGATAAACAGTTACTGGCAGAACACAAAAGAAAAGAGAAGGAAAAGGATGACATTGAGTTACAAGAGTGCCTGTGTAAGATTTCAATGATCACATCAGTCTGTAGAAGCATTTCAGATGGGCCTTGGACTCATTGATTGCAGATTGAGTAAATAAAAGGAGGACTAATATGGATAACAGAAATGCTAGATATTGGAATGACAAAGCTGCACGTTCTGTCAAAGCTAAGAAACATTTAGATTATGTTTCTTCTAAGTATGCAGATGAGATTAAGGTACAGATTGCAAATACCGTTTTGTATGATGCAAGGGATTTACAAATCTCAACTGAGATGGATAATCCACGGAAATTCTTTTTGCCAGTGGACACAGTGACTGCTATTTTTATTGCTAAGCGTAATATCAGCGTTGGTAAAGTTGCAGCATTGAATTTCGCGTCATTCAAAAATCCTGGTGGAATGTTTCTTGCTGGAAGTAAAGCACAGGAGGAGTGTTTATGCATGGATTCAACTTTGTATCCGGTGCTTGACAGTTTTCGTGATACATATTATGAACCAAATAAGAAACTTTTGAACCGGGCATTGTATACAGACCGTGCATTGTATACGCCGGATGTGATCTTTGAAAGCAAGGAGCTTACGGTTAAAGCAGATATCATAACCTGTGCTGCACCAAATAAATATGCTGCGCAGAAATACCATAATGTCAGTGATGAGGAGAATGAGAAGGTTTTACGAAAGCGGCTTCTTTTTATAAGGGATATTGTAACCGATCAGGGTGTTGATACATTAATTCTCGGTGCTTTTGGATGCGGCGTGTTTGGGCAGAATCCACAGCAGGTTGCCGATCTGATGGATGAAATTTTTGGCATTGCTCCAATAAAGAATATTGTGTGTGCAGTCCCTGGGCAGGACAAAACTGCAAACACTTTTGCAATGAAGTTTTCCAAACAAGGAGTTACAAATGGATAAAATAAACAGTATGAGTAATCTTCTTGATTTAGAAGTGAGTTTAATAAGTCAGATTCATAATCTTGTAAATGAAAATGAACGCGAAGAGGAGGCCCCATACGATTATCTTGACCAAGTCAAGCGCATGATGATTCGAAAAATTGATAATACTTTTGATTTTGTGAAAAGATAGTATTTTCTTAACAGATGTGGAGCCACAATATTTTATCGTATGAAAATATAATAATATACATTCAAAGCCTATTAGAGTAATATCTAACAGGCTTTTTAAAATAGGAGGAATTGTTTATGAGACAGTTAACTATCAATGACAGAACTTTCAAAACTGGTGATATTGTCAGGCATTTTAAGAGGGAAACTTTGCAAGGGCCTGGAACGAAATACATGTATGCTATTTTAGGTTTTGCTACGCATACAGAAACTGGTGAGATACTTGTTTTGTATCAGGCATTGTATGAAGATACTGAAATGCATGTCAATTATGATGTTTTTGCACGCCCGGCTGAGATGTTTTTCTCTGAGGTTGATCGAAACAAATATCCGGATATTAGGCAGAAGTATCGTTTCGAGGAATGGCATTTAGATACATCACCATTATTGGTGTTCCGGAGTGCTTTCAAGGCAAAGAAGCATTTACAGAAAGATTAATTTGAGGTGATTATTATGAAAGATTTTTATATTTCAGCGAAGATCTCTGTTGACGATTCACAGGATATTCAGGAGTTTAAAAGATTAGAGCATCATGCAGAATTTTTATTTGATCTTGAAAGCTATCCAGAGATAAAGGAAGTGTCTGATTTACATGTTATTACTACAGGAGAATCCGATTTATTAAGTGCAATCAATAAGGTTTGTTTGAATTGCGTTGAAGACATGTTACAGCATCCAGAAGTTTGTATTAAGTGCCCTGTGAGAAAATTATGTGACAGTTTAGAAAATGAGGGGAATAAGGACTTATGACAATCGTACCTTTGTTTTTATTGATAGGCGGAATAACCTTATTAGTTCTTTGTCTAGTCTTACTTATGCAGATTGCAACTCATAAATTAATGTCTAATAGAAGTAGCCTGCCTATCTATATATGCTTTATTATTTTAGCAGTTGCGGATATTATAACAGGGATTTCAGCACTTGGAGGATTTTAACCATGAATAACGTTGTATTGATAATTATAGCTATTGCCGCAGTATTTGTAGTTGATATAGTATTTGATAATGTTCTAAGTCCTGCAGCAAAAACTATTGTGACATGGTTGACGATAGGGTTTTTTGTTTTTATTTATGCTTTTGGGCAGTTTGCAGCTGGCTCTGCAGTTGCTAGACTACACAAACTTGGAGAGCAACTAGATACAGAACAGCATAGTCAGGCAGTAGAGACAGAAAAACAATCTAATCACAAAACGCAAACAAGAAAAGAGCAGGAAGAGAAATTACATAAACTTGTCGCATCTGGTAAAGCGAAGATTGTAATAGATGGTGAGCCGACAAGTGATGAGTTTGATATTGATGGCATTAAATTAAAAGATTATGATATCAAATTTAAGAACGGAAAAGTTTATTTAATATCAAAATAGGAAGGAAGTCATTGCTATGTTAGTAGAGGCACTATTAAAAAATAATATTTTCATTATTTTTGCATGTGTATTTGCAATATGTCAAACGTATTTACATGTGCGATATAAACCATTTCAACAAAATGCTAATAAAAAATATGTCAAGAGATTTACTGCGAATTTTTATATTCTTTTATTGATAATCGTGCTTTCTTTCGCCATCGATTTAGTCAAATGTTTTTATGGCATTTGCAAAGTAATTTAGAGAAATCTTTAAACTGAAGGAACGAATACTGAGCGATTCATTAATTATGATTTTATACATTTGGGTCAGTTTCTTTTTCGCATTTAATAAGAATTACGGAGGTTTTAAATGTTTATTGTTTTGGCTGGCATACTAGCCTGCATTTTGTTTTACTTTGCATACGATTGCATATGTTACAAATGGGAAAATATCATTGGACTTCTATGTATACTCGTAGGCATTGCATGTCTTGTATTTGGCTTTAAAGCTCAACAAGACGTGCATCAGTCTAAAAATACATATCAAGAATTTAATAGATAAATTTGGCTTGTGTATTGCAAATATTGGAAGTGTTGTTGAAAGCAATTCTTCGAACATTAATGATACAAAGGCAGTTATGGAAGCATTTGCAGTATTGAATAAGAGCATTGCAGAAACTTCAGATGATGTTGATCAGATTAATGCATTAATCTGGTAGTATGTTGATAAGATTTCTTCAATTAGTCATCAAATTGTTGATATTCAGCATGGAGCTGAGAATTCAGCTCCAGCCAGTGAAGAGGTTACTACATCTATTGAAGAGCTCACTTCATTAATGAACACACTGGACTTAAATTCTGAAAAGTTAATGTCTGAAGCAAGTATGCTTGTATAAAACTTAAGTATTTTAGAGTGTAAGTTTTGGTTATCACCAGTTATTGGAAACAGTGACTGGTGATTTTTGCGTTAGTTAGCGAGAATGCTATTACTATGAATCAAGTTATTAGCTTGCAAGATGCAGTATTTGTAGACAATGTGATTCAATTTTCAGTGAAGCAGAGAGAAAAGGGATCAAATCATTTCATATCAGCAGTTTTTTGGATTGGGATTTCGAAAGGAGACAGAAATGTTAAATAGTTATATTAAGTTATTGAAGCATGCAACGGAGGCACTAACAAATGTTGGCGGGTCTAACGCTGGCGCTGCAGAGTATTTTCAGGCAGTAGGATATGAGTTTGTTATTATTGCAATTGGACTCTTATACTTAGCTGGGATTGCTGCTATTGTTGCTGTACCAGTATTAGTATTTCGACAAGGGGTTTATAAAGGTGGTTTTGCTTCGAAGACTTTAAAGAAGTTTTCCGAGATAGTCTTAGATTGTGATAAAGCTAAGGGTGAATATCATCGTTTATGTAGTTCTTTTGAATCTAGTAAGAAAGAGTCACGCATCGAAGCCTATGAAAAATTATGTACATTGCTCACTAAATATTGTAATGCATTTACTCCATTAAATTGGTATGAGTGTATTCCTGGTGATACTATTGAAGATAAGAGAAGGTTTTTGAAAGAAGATAAACATTTTTCTAACATTTTACAGAGTCTTCCATCCTTACCTCCATGTCTCATAGGAGATGCTTCATTTAATAGCGTCATTTGTCCAGATGAATTTTATTATATGACACATTCAGATAAATGGGCTTCAGTATTTGCTGATCGTGTAAAAGAATTGTATCCGTCGGATACCGATTATCGACACGACTTAAGACGTTTTCAGATCAGGTGCAAGATTATTCCTGCTATAGTCTTAGTTCTGTATGCAATTTTCATGCTTCCGTTATGCCTGATGTTCTTTTAATTAGCCTTGATGATTAAGACTGTTATTACTTCAGGTGTGAGGCTTAAGAGTTACTTATACGCGGATTTTGATTATTCATGGGTGTAGAGTGTAAAAGCTCTACACCCATTTGTGCTTTAGTACAAATAAATTTAAGGAGGCAACATTATGAATTTATGTGTTGATTGTAACTTATTGTTCGCTGAGCTGGAGAAGCATGATTTTTGCCCTGGTTTTTCAGCAGTTATCTATGGAGTATTTGATAAATGCCAGGTGGACTACTGGCATCGCGGAGATTTTGTCTGTTGCATTAAATCAGAGGGAATGATTGCAACTAGCGTATTCTTTGTTATTGGGAATGAATTAAGAGATGACTTCACTACTTACTCTAGTATTATTAAGTTCCTGAATGCCGCTGACCATCTAGATGTTCACTGGAAACCATCCATTCTCAAGACGTTTGAAAATGTTATATTTAGCAGTCATTCTGATGCATTTGCTAAATATAAAGAGATGCTTACTGTATTTCCAAAATTCACACCAGCATTTAAGGAATTGTTTGCAGAAGAGATGGATGCTCTTGCAGGATCTGATACGCAAATTCAGATCAAACCGGATTTGTCTAAAATTTATATAAGTGAAGAACATGAATATTGCTATATTGTAGCTGCTTCACCTGATAGTGTTTATATGAAGCGGCTCAATAACTCATCTTTTGGTAGTGAACTGGATTATCGTGAACTGCAGAAGTTTACAATAGATCCAGAAGCTTTTAATGAATTGCATTCTTTATTATTGACAGTATTACACGATCTTTCTTCCATTATCAGAATAGATAATTTGCCGAAAGCTAATGGTGGATCTTTAAAATATTATAATGAATCAGATCGTATAGATCAATCTTACACTATAGCTAGTCAGAATTTCAAAATAAAACTCTATGCACTGATTGGTGTTTCCTGTCACTTAACTGACAATTCACGCACGATTAACCCAGATAAAAAATGCCAGGCCAGCGATATTATTGACATCTTTTCAGGAAATAATAATAACACTAAGTGTATTCATGATTTTCTTGTACAACTCATGAAAACGTTTGCCCCTATTTTACTTGGTGACCTGGCATTGCGGAAACAGCTTTTTGATTATTTGTACACACTTGAGGATGATGACAGTTCCATTAATACACAGCAGCAAGGGTTACCAGGTAGTAAAAATATTGGTTCATTACCAGCAAGTGAGCAATCAACAAGTATTGATTTTGCTTCGTTTGCATGTGAACCTGAGGATTTTACACATGGTTCCATTTTTACAGAGCCACTGTATTATTTCCTAAATTTGTCTTCTGATGCAGATTACAAGAAGTACTCTGCCAAGTTAAAGGATGATAATGTTGCATTCTCAGGTGAATATTCTCTTTCTACAGAGTTGTCTAATAATACAAAAATTAATCTTTGTGATCAAATTCCGGAAGTCTTTTTGCATACTCGGATACCTGTTATTTTTGTTGTTGATAGCTTTTCAGTTTTACAAGATAACACTGATTGGGTAAATAAACGTTCTGATTTATTGGATGGGGTAATGGACAAAGAAGGTACTACAAAGTTTTTGAAAGATATTGTTTCTGAACAGTCGCCTTCTGCAATCATAATTTAGAGAGAAGGAGATAATTATGGAACACAAAGGGTTTGATCAGTATACAGCTGATCTTTTAACATTAGGGCGATACATAGCAGATGCTGCAAATATTAAATCATGCTCAAATGATGATTACACTGAATTGGCGCAGAAATTTTTTCTGTATTATCTTAATTATTCCAATACAGAAAAATCTTTTAATTTAATTCCAAATGATGATACTTTTCACAAGCATCTTCATCAAATAACAAAACAACTGTTAGTTGGGAGTTTACGGCATATTCAGCATATTCTAATTCAGTTTTTGTTGAGCGATGTTTTGACTACTGGTTTTGCAAGTAAGACAATTGATCTCAGAACAGAAGATGCTTGCTGCAGTGTTGCACTTTACAACATTATAGACGATTTTTATTTAGATAATGTTCCATTTTACGTTTACGACTTTACAGAGTATTGTAAAAAGTTTGTTGCAATTAAAAAGATTGAAAGTGCTGCTAAAGGTGCTGCTGCAAAACTTCTCAATGAACTTACTGCAGTTGTAAGTACTCCAATTATACTGGAAGCTGGATATTTGCATTATGGCGATTATGAGGTCTTTTCAAGTAATCTTGACGTACCAGATATCGTGTCAGATTTAGTAAAATACTATGAGTCGCTTGGATTCAAAAATGTAAATACCCGCATTGGCCATTATGAAGAATCAGTTGTTATGCTTTATGACAAAACGAACTTATTTAGCGAGGAACCGAAGAACATATTTATTTAGTTAAGAAAGGGGTTAATTATGAATAGTGAGGAACAATATGCAAATCTGGAGTTAGGAAAGACTTATGATTTTATGGGTTACAACTGGACAGCCTGTGAGCTGATCAACAATGGTAAAACCCTTGTGATTCAATCACATGGAGTAACCCATGGACCGTGGCCAGGATATGTAATGCCTCAGTTTGGCAATGGTAATTACTATGCTGATTCCATTGATGGACAGGATATCAGTGCTTATGATGACAAGCTTAAGGAACTGTACAATGCCGTCAAGGATGTGGAAGATAAGTCCGCTTCCTATGGAAAAGGTTTGTATCTTATTAGTAAAGAAAAAGTCGAGTTTACCAAATGGGGTAATCCGGGTTCCGGAAATTATTGTCAGGTCTTGAGAAAAGTAGCGGAAAACGCCAGTTCGTTCGGGGATGCTAGCCTCAGCAACGCTGCGTGGCTCGGTTCTGCCTACGGTAGTACTTACGCATGGTTTGTGAACAGGTATGGCTTCGTCTACTACAGCAACGACCAGGGCATCAGCGACTATGTGGTTGCTCCAGCTTTCAATTTAGATTTAACTAAGGTCGAGATCGCCGGGAATGAAATTATTAAAAAGTCTAAATTTGATTTTGCTTCAATGGCAGTGACAACACCTTCTGACAATAATCTATCTGCTAATAGTAACCATACCTCAATGTCTGCAGCAGATGCTAAAACTCTATTTAAGGATTTTGCGGAGCGTTTACCTTCTGATACAACACTAATTAATCAAGTAACAACTAATTCAATGATTGCAAGGATTAAATGCAGTAAATACAGCACACAGATTGCAAATACTCTGAATATGCATTTTGCAGCATCCAATTCTTTGTATTCCGCTTTATCAAGTGAATGTTCAGTTTCACCTGAGATTCTTCTGATGCTACAGGAGAGAAGTTGTGAAACACATTATTTGGGAAATGTTTTACTAGCTTTTATTCCAGAAAATGTCTCTTTTCCTGAGATAGATTGTCTTTATAATTTACCAAAGAATAGCTTTTTCACAAACATCACTGTCGATCGATTAGCAGGAGAGGTTGTTATTGAATATAATTCAGCTAACAATGGCGATGCTGAATTCTTCAGATCTTTATTTGCTGTATGTCAAGGCACAATCAAGTACATTAATATTGTACCTCGTGATATAAACACAAATTTATTTAATGAAAATTATAATTCTTGTGGCATTCATATTGACAGTGTTACAGATGATTCGGCTGTAGAAAATCGTAAAGCACAATTTATAATTGCTGAACAGGGAATAGCTGAACTTGCAGGTGCAGTGACAGCACAATCTGATTCATCAAAAGAATTAACAGATTCATCCCAATACTGTTCCATCTGGGAATACGGCATGGATCTTACAAAAGATGGTGAAACATTTCATCTTGATTCGGAGATGGTAAGACAGATCTTCGAAGCAATAAAAGAAGATAATGGCAGAAATTACGTTGCCACTTACACAAGCCGGAAGTTTACTAGAGAGCAGTACATTGCTATCTGCGATGAAGTCGAAAACCTGCTTACGAATGATTCTGTCGAATACCGGGCTTGCGAACATGTACTTGGAAAAGGTTTTGATAATTATACAGGTCAGCCAACTTCTGATAATTTACCAAAGAAACTGGATCTTTAATTATGTGAAAGTGTGATCTATAAAAATTATGAATATGGACCATTTAAATGAAATAAAGAAAGAGATCGTAACATCCATGAAAATCATGGATGTTACGATTAAAGGCGTCAAGGAATCTGATGAATATAAAATGGCTCAGGCTTATAATCAAGGATTACGAGATGCTATGAATATCTTTGAAAGAAAAATAAAAGTTAGGGAAAATAAAATGACAAAATTTTGGTTAGAAAACAATGAAGTGAAAAGTAATACGGATCTCTCAATTTTCGATTATGGTCAAATGAGAGAAATTCGTTTAGGTTTAGAGAGTAATCTTGATGTTTCATACTACGTGAAGCCAGAGTACAACTGGGCTCAAATGAAAGAAATTCGTCTAGGCTTGAATGAAAATCTTGATGTTTCACCCTACTCAAAACCCAAGTATAACTGGAATCAAATGAAAGAAATTCGATTAGGTTTAGAGGAAAATTTTGATGTTACACTTTACGCGAAGCCGGAGTACACACATTGTCAAATGAAAAAGATTCGTATAGGCTTGAAGGATAATCTTGATGTTACAGTTTATGCAAAGCCGGAGTACAATTGGGATCAAATGGAAGAAATCCGTATGGGCTTGAAGAAAAATCTTGATGTTACGCTTTACGCAAAACCGGAGTACAACTGTAATCAGATGGAAGAAATTCGATTAGGCTTGGAGGCTGGCCTTGATGTTTCAGTCTATACAAAGCCGGAATACGACCATAATCAAATGAAAGAAATTCGTTTAGGATTAATGAAAGATCTTGATGTTTCAATTTACGCGAATCAGGAGTATGACTGGGAGCAAATGAAAGAAATTCGCTTAGGTTTAGAAGAAAATCTTGATGTTTTAGCATACGCAAGACCAGAGTGCAACATTTATCAAATGAAGAAAATTCGTTCAGATTTACTATATGCTATGAATAATACACCAAAGAAAATGGATCTTTAGGAGGAAACTAAAATGATAAAAGTTTGGTTAGAAAACAATGAAGTGAAAGGTGATACGGATCTTTCAATTTTTAATGATGCTCAAATGAAAGAAATCCGCTTAGGTTTAACGAGAAATCTTGATGTTTCCATTTATGCAAAACTGGAGTACACCTGGGAGCAAATGGAAGAAATCCGCTTAGGCTTGGAGGACTGCCTCAATGTTAAACTTTACGCAAAGGCAGAGTACCACTGGGCTCAAATGAAAGAAATTCGTTTAGGTTTGATGAAAAATCTCGATGTTACGCTTTACGCAAATCCAGAATACAATCAGTATCAGATGGAAGAAATTCGACTAGGCTTAATGAAAAATCTTGATGTTTCAATTTATGCAAAACCAGAATATAACGGTGATCAGATGGAAGCTATCCGTTTAGGTTTAATGCAAAATCTTGATGTTTCAGTTTATGCAAAACCAGAGTACACGCGTAATCAAATGGGAGTTATTTGCATAGGCTTAATGAAAAATCTTGATGTTTCATCCTACGCAAAACCAGAGTACAACCAAAGTCAGATGGAAGAAATCCTCGCAGGTTTAGAGGCCGGCCTTGATGTTTCAGCATATGCAAAACCGGAGTATGATTGTATTCAAATGAAAGAAATTCGTTTAGGTTTAGCAAATGCATTTACAAATGATGATAAACTTGTTGAGCTGTGCAAAGAGGTTTTACAACGTACAGCTTCTGACAATTCCTATGCTAAAAGCTTACTTTTACAAATCTGCAAAAGACTTAATTGGGATATTAATAAGCGGTATAATGATGCCGCGAAAATTCTTTCACAAATTGTATCTACTGGATTACACATTACATCTGAGACGGTGAGTAAATCAGATATTTTTGAGCTTATGTTTCACCTTCTGACAGATTTAGATTTTGTAGACTTCGTTCATAATTATAGTGATCAGTCAGCTTTTGACAATACACCAAAGAAAATGGATCTTTAGTCGTGTAAAAGTGTATTTACAGAAAATTATGAATATTGATAATTTGTCAAGAATTTTGTGTAAGAAAATAGGGTGCAACAGCCCTATTTTCTTTTAGGAGGTATTATGATTAAAGAATTACATGTTAACCAGGCTTCAGTTAGTGAAAAAGAAGTTAAGATCTTGCAGGAGAGAATTAATGCACTATCATTGCCAAAAAGTAGAGCCAAGAGTTGTAAATGGTTAATGTTTACAGTATTCGCTTTACTTTTCTTTTTTATTTTCTTTTACACTGTAACAACATTATGCAGCTATTCAGACATTTTTGAACTTTCTGAGTTAGTTCAATACATTATTTTCTTTGGTATTTTGTTTGTTCTCGTTTTTGTAACATGTTGTTTGACTTGGACAATTTCTGCTATTCCTACGATTGACAAGAAGTATATAGCTGCTAAACAGAATCAGCAGAAATTATTGCAGAGTGTACAGAATTTGACAGACTTAATTACTTTACAGGAAAATCTTAAATGTACTTTTGCTTCAAATAAAGACTGGCAGGCTTGCGTGACTATTGATCATGTCTACTTATTTGAAAGTAAAGGTTCAGTTATTGCTGTGCTAAAAGAATTTGAACTTCCATCAGGTGTCGTTAGTGCAGAAGATCCATACAGTCTTGATTTTAGCATTATTGACAGTATGTATCAGGAATTAGGTGTTAAGGTTGCTTCCTGGAATAAGTAAGGGTGAGAAAAAATGAGAGAGTTGATTGAAATTATAAAAGGTATCTCAAATATACAGTTTTTAGTTATAAACAGCTTATTGACAGTTTGCTTACTTGTGAGAACGGTTTTCCTCTTAGTAAGTAAAATGTCAGCAAAACAAATTTATTTGTTTACTTCACCAGTTGTTATACTTTTGAGCGCATGTATGGCTATTGCAAGTAAGACATTAATTAGTCTTTGCTTGTGCCTTGTCCTTATATTTGGTGAGGTGTTTGTATGTTCACTTCACATTTTAGCGCATCGTTTGCATAAGAAGATTGACTCTGATAATGCTAAGGATGACTCAGAGCTGCATTAGCGGTTACATCTATCTTGTTGCACAGTTAATGCTATTCTCATAATGACTATTATTTTGCAATGTGTTATACTAAATACATTACAGGAGGTTTTCTATGAGATACGATGAAATACCAAAATTCAAAAATTTTAGTATTGATACAAATCTTGCCTATGGATTTGTTGGGTATATTAATTTTATTCATGATGCAGTACAGAACCAAAGACTTCAAATGCAACCATGGTTTCAGCGGCAACATGTCTGGACTGAGGATCAGCAGATTGCTTACATTGAATTTTCCTAAAAGGCGGAATATCAGGTAGAGATGTATTTTTTAATCTCAATTTATCTACAGGAGAGTTCGTTTGCGTAGATGGATTACAAAGAACAACTGCAATGGAACGATTTGTAGATGATGAGATTTGTGCTTTTGGTCAGCATTGTAGTGATTTTGGGTTCCCTATAAGGGATGTCGCAGGTATTCCTAGCGCAGATTTTAAAGTTAATGTGCACATGAATCATTTGGAGACCCACAGAGAAATTCTTGAGTGGTATTATTCTTTGAATTCTGGAGGAACACCTCATACTAAAGAGGAACTTGATAAAATAAGACAACTTATTGTTGAGACAACTGACTAATTTAATTATTGAGAATATAATTGTATTCTTCAGCTGTGTTTCTAAATTCTATTGTCCATGTATGCCTTGCATAATTATAGCACAATACAAATTTAAGAACTCTATCATACTGAACTGTACTGCATAAATATGAAGCATGCATTTGCTTCATATTTGGCTTAAGTATTTCAATTTTATTGTATGTCTCTATTTCACCCTGTGTGTTTCTGAACCGGACATGTATAGGGATTATATTGCCATTTGTGTCAGTTACAGAAAATACCTGCGCTGGAATACTAAGAGTGTTGTTCATTGTGCACCTCATAATATACAATATTAATAACTATGAAACTATGGTCTTAAGGACTAGAGTATAAGTCTCATTCTATTGTACCATAAATTGCAATAAATATGTTATATTAAAAGTAATGGAGGTATTTATTTTGTATTTACTTTTGAATAAGAATCAGAAAATCGCTAAATTTAGTGTAGATGAGGTGTTTGATACCATCACAATTGAAGAGCAGTACATTAAGCTACCTTCTTGGTACGGAGATTTAGACACTTTTATTCAAAATAGAAGAGCACCTAAACATAGAGAGAATATTGAGAAATTACTACAGCAGAGTGGTTGCAATACTCTGAGTGGTTTTTTAAACATCTCTCATGCATTGTCCTTAATTGACACTTTTTGGGTAAAAGATGAACACAGTAATTTAGATTGGGAGGCAGTCTCTTTATTTACGCATCCATTCAATGAAGTGATAGCAAAGACTGCTTTCGAAGGTGGTTTGCATGGTCAGCAGCTTAGTACAACATCACCGGAGTACGGTACCGATGGCTCTTTTGCTAAATGCTGGATACGCGAAAACGAAACAATTAAAATGCTGAAGCGTGGTAGTTCTGGAGCAACCAATGCAGGCTTAGAACCATATTCTGAATTTTATGCATCACAGTTGGTTTCAAAGTTTACTAGTAATTTCGTAAATTATGATTTGCGCACTAAAGATAACCGATTATGTTCTGTTTGTGATATTTTCACATCAGAAGATTATGGTTTTATTCCATACGTTGCAGTCGATCAGAGGAATACTTCAGTAATGCAAGTATTGCGTAATATGAAAGATCTTGGGTTTGTGAATGAAGTGAGAACAATGTTTGTTGTGGATGCTTTAATTATGAATGCTGATCGGCATAAAAATAATTTTGGTTTTATTATTGATAATAAAACATTAGAGATTCAAGCAATGGCACCACTATTCGATCATAATCTCGCTTTAATGCCATATGCTATTGATGCTGATGAATTAACATTTGATAGTGAATACTACAGAGAGCATGGACCAAGAATCGGTGATGAGTGGGTTAAGGCCGCTGCAATGTGCTTAACATCAAAAACACGGAAATTGTTGATTGATTTACATGATTTCAAGTTTGAGAAGCATAGAAAATTAAATTTACCAGATTGGAGACTTGAGTCACTTATTGTAATGTTACATGATACAATAGAAGCTGTCTTAGAACTGGATCGCAAAGCAAGAGGTCCTATTTATATGAATATTTAAGGTGATTGATAATGGAAAGATGGAGTGTTTATTGCAAGAAATGTGGAAAATTTATTTTAACGGAAGAGAAAGATGCACATAATGAAATTCATTGCGCTGCCGGTAGTTATGATGATGGCTATTACCTTGGTGCAGAAGATTCATTTTATTGTAATGACTGCGCATCATCTCTTGGATTAAACTAATCACATTCTGCAGCTTTGAAACAAAATATAGCGTATCACCTGATCAGAGAAAGTATTTGTTGACTGGCAGAGTTTGCAAATAAAAAAGGAGTTGCATTATATGGCAGAATTTCAGCAATTAAAAACAGCATACAAAATACCAGAAATGTTACAGAGAGCTATTGATGCTCTTGAAGAGGGTGTAAAGAATGAGGTATCATATGTTGACTGCCTGCAGGATGAAGTTAGAGGATCTGCTCATGGCGTGACAGGCGGCGAAAATGGTATCACAGAGGATCAGGCTGAAGAGATAATAGATTATTATTGTAGAAGGAGATGGTTCTGATGAGTAATTATTTTGAATGTGGGTTACCAGAATGGCTGTCGGAGAGCATACAGAATTATGAGAACGGCAAAGATAGCTCAATTTGGGATTGCTTGTACTGTGAGCTGCAGTCAGATATCAATGTTGCAGAGGTTGAGCAGATTATTACGTCTGAACAAGCTTGGTTTTTAAGAGAAAAGTATCTGGGATTACGAAAGGAAGACAATATATGATAGATTTTACAAGTTGTAAAGTACTCAAAAAGGCTTATGGTGGTGCAAACGGGTCAAAAAAATGTATCGTGTATAATGGCGAGAATTACATGCTTAAGCTGCCATCACACCCAAAGCGTAAGTCTGATTTAAGCTATGCAAATAGCTGTGTTTCTGAATATATAGGCTGCCACATTTATGCAATGCTAGGCATAGATGCTCAGGAAACAGTGCTTGGTGCATATACATATGGTGGTAAGAATTACATAGCAGTTATATGTAAAGACTTCACAAAACCTGGTCTTGTATTACAAGATTTCGCATCAATTAAGAATCAAGTAATAGAATCCTTAACAGGCGGATTTGATACAGAACTTGATGAGATTCTTAATGCTATTGAGCATCAAGAGGTTTTAGATCCAGCAATAGTTCTTGCTCGCTTTTGGGATATGTTTATTGTTGATACTCTTTTGGGTAATTTTGATCGTCACAATGGAAATTGGGGCTTTTTGTACGATGAAATAACTGATACAATGAAGTTAGCGCCAGTGTACGACTGTGGATCTTGTTTATACCCGCAAGCAGACAAAAGCACTGTGAAGAAAATACTAACAGATGTTGGAGAACTGCATACTAGAATTTTCAATTACCCAACCTCTGCAATAAAGGTTAACAATAAAAAAGTATCTTATTGTAACTTTTGGAGAACGACTGATGATACATTATGCTTGCATGAACTATCAATGATATATCCAAAGATTGATTTTTTAAAAATAAATACTCTTATTGATTCAATCGATCTAATAGATAATTTGCAAAAAGAATTCTATAAAACCATGCTCAGGGAGAGGTACAATCTAATTCTAGCACCAGCTTATAATAGAATAATGGGTAATCACGGAAGCGTTCCTAAAAAGCTGAAAATATAATAAAACAGCTATTATCTTAGAAAGGAGCTTGCTAGGTATGAAAGAATTCATACATTTGAAGATGAAAATGGTCGTTCAGGACGTGTTCTTATGAATAAAATTGCTATGGCAGAAGGATATGCACCTTTCATTATTCCAAAAGAAGAACGAACACAATATATGAATCTTCTGGCTGATTGCAATACAGATGGTTTAAAGCAAATGATTCAGAAATTGATGCAGGTTGAGATAGAACGTTTGAAACAGTTTGATATTCATTTTGAAGATTGACTTGCACTTATATCCATGTTCAAGCACAACCTAAACGCCATACACAGTATGGCGTTTTCATTTTACAGAAAGGAGATTGCATGGCTATCATCATGATGCTATAATAAATTTATGATTGATAGTACAGTATGCAGTAATATTAAAATGATAAATATTTTAGAGTACAAGTGGGATAAATCAATGCATGAACGGTTTGGTCAAGCAGTTCTGGGAGAGGAGATATCTGAATACAAAAATTATGATTTTAATACACAGATGCTTGAATTCCGTTTAGTTAATTCCATAACAGTCTTAGAGAAAAAGAATTTTGCTGTATTTCAATGTGTTAAAGATTCTGATATTTTTCACTCATTGCAGCTACTCGCAAATTCTACGCTTGGGCGATTGTTGTTTGCTGAGTTAACTGAGCAAATTGGTTGTTTACGAAAAACAAAAGATATAGATGGTCTTAAGAAATTACTCTCAAATGTTTTACATACTTGTAATGGTATGTTCAATGGAAAGGCATACGATTCATTATCCAATAAAGATTTATTAAAAGATATTGTGATAAAAGAATCAGATTTACTTATTGATGTGTTTAAAGATTTTTTAACTTTACTATCGTACTTGGAAGATGCTGTTCTTGATGTATGTTTTCCAATGTGGGAGGCAAATCTTTTTAAAGCAAAGACTGGTATTACAGATTTTGGTTTAAATTTTATGGTGAGTCTTTTTCGTAATACAACGGATGCACTTAATCATTATCATGTAATTAGTGCCAGCGTTGTAAGCCCACTGCGTCCAATATTATTTCAGGAACGTAAATATGGTTATTTATACTGTCCAAGAAAAGAACAGATTATTGGTATGGCACCATCTGATCTGTCTACAATAGCATTTGCTGGGCCATCATTTTCTTGCAGTGAAATAAAGATTGATCCATTGTTTAATTTAATCTCAGCACTAACCGGTGATATAAAATTGGACAGTGGTGTGCATTTACAGGGTAATTTCTCTGACTTTTGTAAAATGTATGATTTTAATGATTTTCAGAGAATGACATATGATTATAATGAGGTCATTTTAAGAGCTGATACGGAGCCAATAGCTTTATTTACAACTAAAGACAATTTATCAGCTTGCTTGAATGATCTTAATGCATTGTGTACTGTTGCTAAGTTACCTCTTGTTATTTGGGGTGCAAATAAGGCTTACACTATTTCAGTAAAGTATTTGCCTAAATTTTTTGATTTTATGAGATTTCTAGGTTCAAGTAATAGAAGATAACTTAATGGATCCGGGTCATACTATAAATTCGAAGATTTAATATATTGGAAAATCAAGAAATTATTTGAAGGAGATAGCGTATGTTGTATATAACATTTAAAGAAAGCGAATCAGTTATTACGAATGTTGATATGTTTTTCGACAATAATTATGAACCTGAATGGCTGCTAGATCCATTTGTAAAGAAAATCATACATGATATTGATAAATCAGACGTTTTATCCGAAAATGTAATAAGTAGTCCTGTTTTTGGAAGTATCCCGCCTCGTATGCTGTCAGGTGGTACTAAGGCTTTAATATTGATGCTGAAGGAAAATAAAGTAATTTGGGCAACTGCGTGCGGCGATAATTGTGCAAAGTGGATTATTGAAATAAGTAAGTTAAGAGATATCACAATCTGTTTGGAGCATGCCATGAAATTCCCTAATGATTTTGATGCAATATGTCTTGACACTAATGAAGAAATCCACACATTGGATGATTATAAAAAGAATGTCTTACATGGAATTTGGGGTGCATGAATTATGATAAATGTTCACATTCGAAACAAATTTGTAGATTATAAATTTAATCTTTGGCAAAAATATAATCTATTAACTGGTGACAGCGGCGAAGGTAAAACCACTTTGTATAAAATGATAGCTTCTTATGATGAGAATAAACAAAATATACAATGTCTTGGGTACAAAAAGCTTGGTACTGATCTAACACTACTAAGAACACTGGCTGATATCGCAATGGAAGATGATGGTAAGACAAAGGAAGATTTAATTCATAGACTTGATGGTTTTTTAATAATATTGGACGAGAATAGTAGTCTTCTTAAAAGAAGATCAGCACCAAGTTTATTAGAACGATTTAATTGTTATTTCTTAGTTATTTGCAGGAAAGTCGCTTTAGGCTTTAAGTCAGTTTCAACAGACTGTGTATTTGAATTATCATCCTCTGGAAAATTTCATACTTTCAAACCACATTATAAACTTTCAACTGACATTTTCTTATGTCAGAATGTTATTTGTGAAGATTCAAAAAGTGGTATGCAGTTTATGCAAAGTATTTTTGATAGATTACAAATATCTTACGCTCAAAGTTCAAATAATGATAAGGAGGGCGGAAAAGCCAAATTCGTATCATTTTTGAAAAATTTCACGAATTGCAGTGTCTGCATAGTCTTTGATAGAGCTGGCATCGGTTATGATCTGGAAGGTATACTTATGCAAATAGAAAGGCAAAGGTTACATGCCTGTTTTATTGATTGGGATAGCTTTGAAACATATATCTTAGAATCTCCTGCTTTTAGGCAAACTGTTCCAGAGCCTGAATGCAATTATGAAAGTAAAGAAAAGCTTGCAACTAAGTTACTTAGCGATTTAATTCACTACGGTAAAGATAAATTACCAGCATGCCTGTCTATGGGAAGACAAGAATGCTATCGTAAAATTGATGGATCTGGATCATATTACAAATTCGAAGATTTAATATATTGGAAAATCAAGAAATTATTTGATTTGTATGAAGCATCAAATAAATTTCATACTTCGGATTTGCCAGACAAAATGAATATCTGATTGAAAATTCTTTTAGGTATTTAAATGCCCAAAACAGATAAATTTGTGATTTTAGTGCAATACAGTAAAATCACAAAAAATCAGCAAATTTTTGTGGCATTTCAAGACACGCAGAACAAGAGCTGAGACTCGACAACACTATATAAATGTGTAATAAAAATTAAGGTGTAAAATCAAACACAAGGAGGATTTTATTATGAAAAAGAATTTTTTAACAAAAGTAATGACATTAGCTTTAGCCGCAACAATGGCTTTAACACCAGTAACAGCTTCAGCAGCTGAGAAGACAGTTGTAACAAGAGATCAGGTTGATCAGTACTTCAT